>ERZ1036412.150-NODE-150-length-72849-cov-47.899346_pt1 | contig 72849 bp, 66 predicted proteins | sample MGYA00514218_ERZ1036412 | MGnify/ENA primary metagenome ERZ1036412 (study PRJEB33795, sample SAMN09464944) | human gut metagenome | host: Homo sapiens | place: USA: Stanford, California | collected 2016-11 | study: EMG produced TPA metagenomics assembly of the...
GAGCCCTTATTTTATAAGGAATCTGCTAACTTAGTCTTATTTTAACATAATCACCGGAACCAGACGGACCCAGAAGCACACAAAACTCTCCTCTCTCAATGTCAAGATCCAGCCCTTTAAGCACATCCACCCGGCTGTCCCCTGCACCAAAAGACTTCTGAATTCCCTGTATCTGCAGAAACATTTTTTCATTCCTCCCTCATATCCACTTCCTGTGGAGCAAATTTCTTTAATTCTTTAATATAATAACACTGCTGTTTTACAATATTGTTATACTTTGCTAACTTTAGGTTAGTATAAACTTACTCCATTGTCAACTGATTTTCGTAGTTTTGTAAAATTTTATGGATATGTTCGTTACTGTTCACTCCGTTCACAGTAACGTAGCCAAAATTCATTCCAGATTGCCTGCGGCAATGGAATTTTGGCTCGTATGTCTCGGAATAAGCTCTTTTACCAAAGATAAATTTTGAACATCAAAATATATTGACTTTTCTTTTTTACCTTGTTATATTTTTTCTGAAGTAACTGCTGTCCGGCAGTCTGCAAAGTAGCAGGCTGCCCCCAGGAAAGGAATTATCCATGAACACTCTCAGAAAAATATATTGCAGGGCTTTTCAGAAAGCTTTTCACATTGCAATTCCCTTTTTACCTTACAGAAAACCTAAAATCGCAGGAAGCGTCAAGGAACTCCCTGAAATCATCATGCGCCACAAATGTACTCATGTATTAATCATTACAGATGGCGGTATCATGAAGCTTGGACTTACCCGAAGACTGGAAAAAGCTTTAAAGGAGGCCGGTATCCCCTATACCATTTATGATAAAACAGTTGCCAACCCTACTACTGTCAATGTCCGCGAGGCGTTGGAGCTTTACCATAAAGAAGGCTGTGATGCCATCATCGGTTTCGGCGGCGGTTCCAGCATGGACTGTGCCAAGGCAGTCGGTGCCTGTGCGGTCAAACCCAATCAGTCTCTGGCTCAGATGAAGGGAATCCTGAAGGTACATAAGAAGCTTCCCCTTCTCATGGCAGTTCCAACCACTGCCGGAACAGGAAGTGAGACCACTCTCGCCGCTGTGATCACAGATGCAGACACCAGATACAAATACGCGATCAACGATTTCCCGCTGATTCCCCGCTATGCAGTGCTGGATCCCAAGGTTACCTTAAGCCTGCCCCCATTTATCACCGCAACTACAGGTATGGATGCCCTGACTCACGCAGTGGAGGCATATATCGGCAATTCCACCACCATTGATACACGCAGGGATGCATTAAAAGCGGTAAAACTGATTTTTGAAAATATAGATATTGCCTATGAGCATGGCGATAATATTCATGCAAGACGAAATATGCTCCACGCCTCCTTCTATGCAGGCTGTGCTTTTACCAAATCCTATGTAGGATATGTTCATGCAGTCGCTCACTCTCTGGGCGGACAGTACAACGTTCCCCATGGACTTGCCAATGCCATTCTGCTGCCGCTGGTACTTCGGGAATATGGTTCCTGCATTGACAAAAAGCTCCACAGACTTGCCATTGCAGCAGGACTTGCAGACAAAAATACGCCGGACCATGAAGCAGCAGAGCTTTTTATCCGGGCAATTGAAGAGATGAAAGAGCGATTTGGAATCGTAAATATTGTAAAAGAAATTCAGGAAACAGATATCCCCAAGCTTGCCCATTATGCAGATAAAGAGGCCAATCCTCTGTATCCTGTGCCGAAGCTTATGGATGCCTCCGAATTGGAGAAATTTTATTACATGCTGATGTCTCTGACTTCCAAGGAAAATACCTCAGAAGCTGAGAAGTAACTGTTAATATTCTTCTATCCTGCAAAGCGTTTTTTATAAAAATATCAAAATACAGGAACCTGCAGACTCTCAATAGTTACCTGATATCTATATTATATAAGGAAATAATGTATTATGACAGAAACAGAAATTAAAGAAATCGTTCAGAAACAACGCAGCTATTTTTACACAGGTGCCACTTTACCGGTAGAAAAAAGGCTGGATGCCTTAAAAAAATTAAAGACCTGTATTCAGAAATATGAACCACTGATCAATGAAGCACTGAAACGTGACCTTGGAAAAAGTAACTTTGAATCCTATATGTGTGAAGTGGGACTTGTGCTCTCAGAACTCAGCTACATGATCCGCCATACACCTTCCTATGCAAAAGAAAAAACAGTACTGACTCCCCTTGCCCAGTTCGCTTCCAGAAGTTATAAGAAGCCATCTCCTTATGGTGTTGTCCTGGTTATGAGCCCATGGAATTATCCTTTCCTGCTCACCATTGATCCGCTGATCGATGCGATTGCAGCCGGAAATACAGTTGTACTGAAACCAAGTGCCTACTCTCCTCACACCAGCCGGGTGATTGAAACCATTATCACCGAATGTTTTGATCCCCAGTATGTGGCTGTGGTAAACGGCGGACGTGCGGAAAATAACACTCTTCTCAATGAACATTTTGACTATATTTTCTTTACAGGAAGCCAGCATGTTGGCAGGGAAGTAATGGCAAAAGCATCTGTACATCTGACCCCGGTTACCCTGGAGCTGGGCGGTAAAAGCCCCTGCATTGTAGAGAAAAGTGCCAACCTGAAACTTGCAGCCAGAAGAATTGTATTTGGAAAATATCTCAACTGTGGTCAGACCTGTGTGGCACCTGATTATATTTACTGCGACAGAGAAATCAAGGATGAACTGATCCGACAGATCCAGAAACAGATCAGGAAACAGTTTGGTTCCACACCTCTGAATAATAAGAATTATGGGAAAATTATTAATGAAAAGCACTTTACTCGTATCTGCAATCTGATCGATCCCAGCAAGGTAGTCTGCGGCGGTGACAACAATCCGGGAGCTCTTCAGATCGCTCCTACTGTTATGGATAATGTAACCTTCGGGGATGCAGTAATGCAGGAGGAAATCTTCGGTCCTGTGCTTCCTGTGCTGGCCTATGATTCCCTGGATGAGGCCATCGAAAAGGTCAACTCCATGGCACATCCTCTGGCACTATATATCGTAAGCGCTTAATTTTTTGGTATGATAAAAAAATCCCCGACTACTTTTCAGTAGCCGGAGCACCTTGACAATTCACATATGATTGATTTGATTCGTTTGCACGACGTTCGATTTCAGCTTTGACGGTTTCGTTCCATGGCGCCAGAAGTTCTAATTCATCATCACTCATCCTGTCATCAGGCAGTTTTTCCAGCAGATAGGTAAGATAGTGATAGACGTTTACTCCATTGGCTTTTGCCATTTCTACCATTGTGTACACGATAGCGCTGGCCTGGGCTCCGTTTGGTGTATCACAGAACAGCCAGTTTTTACGACCTACTGTAAATGGGCGAATCGCATTTTCACTGAGATTATTAGAAAAACTGCAGCGGCCGTCTTCCAGATAGGTGGACAGATAGGAGCGGCGATTCTGAATGTAGGTGACAGCTTTGTCCATTCTGCTTCCACGGATAGGGTTCTGCTGATCAAGCCACGACAAAAAGCCTTCTACTACCGGCTTTTCTTTTTCAAGGCGAGCCTTTTTAATTGCATCGAAGGAAGAATACTTTGATCTGATCACATCTTCCAGATGGAAGAGCTGGTTAATGTACAGCATTCCCTGTACGGATGGCTGGGTATAATCCAGCGCCTTTCCCTTAGGGATGGCATCTGTCAGATATCTTCTGATGTGTGCCCAGCAGGCTGTACGTTTGGCATCCGGTACTTTATTGTATCCGCTATAGCCATCACACATCAGATAACCCTTGAAGCCGTGAAGAAAATCTACGGCATTGTCCCCGGCCCGGGTCTCCGAGTATTTATAGAGGATAATAGGCGGTCCTCCGTCTTCGCCGCTGCGGAACAGCCACATATATGACTTGGTCTGTGCACGGCGTTCTGGTTCATGCAGAACCTGAAGAGGCGTTTCATCTGCCATCACGAATCCACGTTTCAGAAGTTTCCTGTGGAAGTATTCGTACATAGGAAGAAAAAACGCTTCGGAATTCCGGAGCACCCAGTTTGCCATAGTAGCTCTGGTGATCTCCACTCCATACTGTTTCCAGTCCTTTTCCTGACGGTAGTATGGGAGACCATTACAAAACTTCTGGTACATTACCCAGGCAACCGTTCCGGCAGAAGCCATTCCATAAAGCATATGAGATCTGCCATCTTTTCCTTTTTTGATAACCGGAATATCCTGAAGCCTGCACTGCGGGCACTCATAGCTCTTACTGTAGTATTCATATACTTTCAGTTTTGCCGGTACAAAAAACAGTTCCCGGCGGACAAACTCTTCCCCGATTTCTTTCAGCGGGGTACCACAGACAGGGCAGAGTTTCTCTTCCTCAGAAAGTTCCAGATACTTTTTTTCAACAGGAACTCCCTTAAAACGCTCCGCATCTGTAGCTCTTGCTTTTCGCTTTTTTGCTGTTTTTTCCGGAAGAATTGCTTCAAGATCCTCTGCTTCTGCTGCTTTCGGATCCTGTTCCAGTTCCGCCTCATTGAAAAAGTTTAACTGGCCTGGAATATCGAGGGACCTTTTTTCACTGGAGGTGCCAAACAGTTTTTTACGGAGAAGGTCTATCTCTGCTTTCAGATTATCCCGCTCCTGGGTGAGAGCCTCTTCCCGTTTATTGGCAGCATCGACAGTTGCCTGAAGTGTTTTTATCATCTTTTTGAGATCGTTTATCATGTCCTTCAGCTCACGGAGCTGGATATCTTTGGAACTGTCTGCCACTGCTTTTTCCTCCTGTTTCTGATGTTTCTATTATACCAGAAAACAGTGGTTTTTCCCAGCAAAACAGCGGATTTACCAGGACTTGAAAGTGCCGAAAATACAGCAAAAAACAAGAGTTTTATGTGCATCTTTTTTACGTTGCCTTGATCGCTTTGGGCTGCTCAATATCAATGCCAGACATCAGCCAGTCGAACTCCCGCCATGTAAGATTCCGGACTTCAGATTTATTCCTGGGCCACCGGTAAGATCCCTGGGCGGTCAGTCTTTTGTAGATCATAACGATCCCGTCAGGTTCTTTTAAAATGGCTTTGATACGGTCGCATCTACGACCGCAGAAAAGAAAAAGTGCATGATCGATCTCCATCGAAAACTGTTCCTGGATGATCGCACACAATCCATCAATGGACTTGCGCATATCTGTTCTGCCACAGACGATATAGATTGCATCAACACTCGAGATATCCGCTAACATAACGACTCCTTCAGCGTATCCATAAGCATCTTCAGAAGTAACGGTTTGATCTCATTACTCATTCGTATAAGCAATCCGTCTGCTTCGATTTCAATCGTATGTGAATTGTCAAGGTGCATAGGTCTGTTTCCATTATCTGGGATCAGTTCTGCCGGAGAAGACTCCGGTTCTATAGCAATCTGGACTACATCCTGTTTATGGGATGTAAGGTCAAGAGTGCTGGCTTTTCCAACTGGATCCGGTATCTGGCAGGCTTTTTTGCGGAGACGGGTAACTGCATTGTAAAAACAGCTGGGAGATATCCCATGCTCATTACACCATGCAGCATCTGTCAGGCCGCTTTGTCTGCATTCGGTTACCAGTTCCATCCATTCGTCCAGGGAACGCCCTAGAGCACGTTTCTTACTCATAATGAAACCTCCAAATGTAGTAAATTTCTATCTCCTATCAAGCGGAGTGTAGTAAAAATCTATTTACTATCATTATGAGTTCAAAAACGTAGACAGTAAAGCTACCCAAGATTTAAGCGCTTACTATATATCTTCACCTCCGACAAAGAAGCTGCGGAAAAAGTTACTTCCCACTGTGGATTCGGAGGCGGATGTGTCAATGACACCATCATCCACCTGGCAACCAGTGAAATGGGATTTGGCGGCTTTGGTGAAAGCGGAATGGGTTCCTACCATGGCAAAGACGGTTTTCATACTTTCTCCCACTATAAGAGTATTGTAGACAAAAAAACATGGCTGGATCTGCCAATGAGATACCAGCCATATAGAAAAATTTATGAAAAATTATTGAGGAAGTTCCTGAAATAAGGAACTTTCTCAGGATTGATTACCCTTATCAGCTCTGCTGACCAGTTGATTACGAATTTCCTGCATCCGGTTATCCAACTGAGCACTCTGGGCGGCACACGCCAGAAGCTCCTCCTGCAATTGCTGTGTCTGATCTGCCGGGATATCTTTTTTATAGCGAAGCTTATGTTCCAGACTTGCCCAGAAATCCATGGCAATAGTTCGAAACTGGACTTCCACATTTACCATTTTTTTGTTTTTCTGCAGAAAGATAGGCACCTGCACGATCAGATGCAGGCTTCTGTAACCACTGGGTTTTGGATTTTTTATATAATCTTTTTTCTCGATCAGTACAATATCATCCTGACGCAGAAAGCTGTCTGCCAGCTCATAGATATCCTCCGGAAAAGAACAGATTACCCGGACACCTGCGATATCCTTGATATTTTCTTCTATAGCAGTTAAAGACATGGGAATATTTTTTCTGCGTATTTTCCGCACAATGCTGTCATAAGATTTAATTCTGGTTTTAATACCTTCGATAGGATTTTTATCATATTCCAGGGAATACTCCTGATTCAGCACTCTGAATTTTGTCTCAATCTCCATGACAGCACACTGATAGTAAGACATCAGCAGATCAAAGGGCCTTTTATTTTTCTGGATCATTTCCAGAAATTCTTCAGACAGCAGACTCCTGCGGATCAGCTCGTCCTTTCTGGCTTCTATACGGTTTTTTCGTTCCGACATAATTTCTTCAAAATTTTTCAAATGTTCATCCCCCTCTTACGGTTTTGTATAATTACTATAGCAGTCCTCGTAAATAATGCATTTAATAGGCTCGCTATAAACTATCCACTTTTTTCAGCAACAATAAATCAAAGACTATTATAACACAATTCCCGCAAAGAGTAACCATTCTCGTTACTGTTTATTCCATTCTCGGTAACGTCTCAGTAACACAACCAGTAAACCAGCCAGTAAACAATAACCCATTCTTCTTTTCTTCGCAAAACACTTGTTCTTTATCATCAAACATGGTATTCTTATTTTGCTGCAGACTGTTATCGTAAATTCAGGAAAATACCGTAACACCAGCCATTTCATTACTTACAGTATTTTCCTGAATTTCTATAAATGGTATGTTGCAGATATAATATATTGCAAATATGCACTACATCTATAGCAATCCTCTTAAATGTATCATTTACGAGGACTGCTATACAATTTTATATAATACAGGAGACTCAACACATGGATGGATATGAATTTGAATATCAATGTGCAAAGATACTAAAGCGAAAACATTTTTCTAAAATAAAAGTAACCCAAAGCTCCGGAGATCAGGGAATCGATATCATTGCTTTCAAACATCGAAAAAAATACGGGATACAATGTAAATATTACACCCATCCTGTTGGAAATAAAGCCGTTCAGGAAGCCTATGCAGGTGCAAACTTCTACGACTGCGATAAAGCTGTTGTAATGACAAATATAACCTTTACAAAGTCGGCAACCCAGCTTGCACAGAAACTGGATGTTGAACTATGGCCTGACTGCCCTGTTACACCCTTTTACAGTTTACCGTTTAAAATCATGAGTTCATTAAATGCAGTGCTTTTTCTTTACGCAGTGCTCGCATTTCTCTCCCTGAAACCTGAATTTGATTTTATTCATCTTCCCTTTGTTCCTGATACCCTGACGCTGGTCATCATTCTTACAGCTTCTATTTCCGGTATCTTCGGCTGGAGTTTTTTTCTGTGTAATCTCATTGCTGCAGGCGCATACCTTTATCTTGCATTTCATACACTCATTCTGCCGATATATGCAGAAACAGGCAGCTGCACAAATATACATCTGCTTTCCCTGATTCCGGCAGGTGTATATCTGCTTCATGCAGGATGGATAAAAATCAGGAAATAACAGTCTTATGAATAACTATTATAATGCTCAGCTTCCTGATTTGCCCAAAAGCAGCCCTGCTCATGAGAACAGAGAACTCCTACTGCCTGTAAATAGGCATAGATGACCGTTGTTCCCACGAACTTCATGCCACGTTTTTTCAAATCTTTTGATATACAATCAGACAGTTCCGAACTTGTCCGACCTGTTTCACAGACTACTTTACCATCAGTCCAATGCCAGATATAGCCTGAAAAGCTGCCGTATTCCTTCTGAATTTCCAGGAACGCACATGCATTGGTAACGGCAGCCTGTATTTTCAGGCGGTTTCGTATGATGCCGGGATTACTCCGCAGTGCTTCCAGCTTGTCCTCAGTGTAAGCGCTGACTTTCTCCGGATTAAAATTGTCAAAAGCCACGCGAAAGGCATCTCGCTTGTTCAGAACACATTCCCAGGACAGACCCGCCTGAAAGCACTCCAATATCAGCATTTCAAAGAGCTTCCGGTCATCATGCACCGGAATGCCCCACTCCTCATCGTGATAACGAATGTAACGCTCATTTCTCGGATTTGCCCAGCAGCATCGTATCTTACCATCTGCCCACTTCATCCATATACCGCCTTTCCAAAGTTTATTTTACCACAATATTGAATATCCAAGGTTTATCTCGTCGACAAGCACTTTCGTTCTGATCTACTGACAAATTTACGCAGCAATGGCATTAGCATTAACCTGCTCTATGGTTTTTCTGATTCCCAGCCATACATTTAAATCCGTAAATATGTCCACAATACTGCCCTGGTCCGTAAAAGGTGATTCCTGAAGAACCGAGAGATCCTTCAGCATCCCATTATGTACAATATATTCCACAATCTGATTCACAAAATAAATCTGTCTGCTGTCCAGGCAGGTATCATCCAGATATTGTGCAAAGGCAGCCTTAGCAACATTCATGTCAAGTCCTACAATCTCACGCACAAATTCTCCAAGTGGTTTTTGTCCGTATTCTGCCTCATAATCCTGCTTAGTTCCCACTTCGCTCCACAGAATTTTTTCCAGTGTTCTTACGTCATTACTGTCTAAAGGAATATTGGTTTTTAGCTTCGCTATCACGGCATTGTCCTGATGTTGACGTACATAATATTCAGCTTTTGCCTTATAATTTTTCAGATCATCATTTTCCAGTTCTGAATCCTTCCACTCCATGTTGAGAATCTCATCATCAAAGTTTGTGTCATAGATCATTCTGTCTGCATCCGGAATATATTTCATCAGATCGCGGAGATTTTCTCTGATATGCTCAAATTCAGGAATCCCTGCATTGTCCAGATATCCTCCATGAAGAATCTTGTCTATCAGTTCTGCCTGCATCATAATCTCCGGAATGTTAGAAATCCCTGCCAGTGCAGAAACCTTCTTCAGCAGATCCTTTCGACCACGTCCATATTTCTTTTCTGCCAGATACGCCAGTTCAATTCCATACAGAAGAGCATCAAAACGCAAAGCTTTCGCATCATCATTTTCAGGTCTAATCAATGGAGATAATTCATCCCGCACTGCCAAAGTGTCCTCATAAGTAAGAACCTTATAATTTTCTTCAGCAGCATAAATATCCACATATTTTAAGTGCTGACGCACCGCAAAATTTTCTCGGTTTAACTCCTGCACCTTTCCAACCATATGCTCTACCAGAGATTTACGATAGGTAATCAATCGTTCTGTCTGATAAGCGGCTCCCTGCAATTTATAGGCAATCTCAAATTCCAGTTGAAAAATTGCTCCCTGAAGTGCGATCATATTTGCAGTGGCACGTCCTTTATTCATGCGGAAGAACTCAAAATTTCCACAGAAATCAAAAATATAGAATTTCTGCTTATCCTCTCCATCCATCAGGGCCGGGCACAAACGGGTACCTCGCCCGATCATCTGCCAGAATTTCGCCTTACTCATAACCTTTTTGAAAAATACCAGATTCAAAACTTCCGGCACATCAATTCCCGTATCCAGCATATCTACAGAGATTGCTATCTGAGGAAGCTTCTTTGAATCCGAAAACTCATCAATCGCACTCTGTGCATATTTCAGGCGATTATCAATCACCATGGCATATCCTGTCAGATGTGGATATTCTTTTCCGAACACCTCATATATTTTCTCTGCATGACGGTGATTTTTCGCAAAAATAATGGTCTTTCCAATCTTGTTTCCATAATCTATCTTTAATCCGTTCGTCATCAGGATATGTAAAACCTTCTTTATGGTGTCCTCATTAAAAAGCCATTCATTTAATGCTGCTGAGCCAATACTGTCCGGCATTTCACCGTTTTCATCCTCAAAGGTATCCTCATAGGCTTCCTTATCTTCCGGAGATAATTCATCATATACTATTCCATGCTCTATAAATTTCAGCGTAGTCTCCACAGACATAAAGTCAACCAGATAACCATCCTTTACTGCCTGCGCAAGCTCATAGCCATAAGTAGGAACACCGTTCTCCAGTTCAAAGATTTCATAGGTATTTTTGTCAATTTCATCTTTTGGAGTAGCTGTCAGCCCAATCAGCGGAGCATCAAAATAATTAAAAATATCCCTGTATTTATTGTAAATGGAACGATGTGCTTCATCACAGATCACCAAATCAAAATGTCCGCAGGTAAACAATTTTCCCTCTTTGTCCTGAATCGTATCTATACAGTTTATCATGGTCTGATAAGTAGAAAAAACACAATGAGCTGCATAGTTATCTTTCTCTTCGCACAAATTTGTAACAGATAAATCCGGCAGCAAATTGACAAAGCTTCGCTTAGCTTGTGTTACCAGTGAATTACGATCTGCCAGGAAAAGAATATTTTTTACCCATCCCTGCTCTGACAATACCTTGCAAAGTGCAATAACTGTACGTGTCTTTCCCGAACCTGTAGCCATAACAAGGAGAACTTTTCTGCGATTTCCGGTGTCAAAACTGTCACAGACTGCCTTAATCGCAGCCTCCTGATAATATCGTCCTGCTATGTTTTTGTCTATGGAAATCTGTCCCAAACCTGAGCGCATCTGTCTGAGATTAAACAATTTTTCCAGATCCCGTTTGGAATAAATTGCTGCAATTTTTCTCTCCGGATACTGGTTATCACAGATACGGACATCAAAACCATTGGTGAGAAATACTACCGGTCTTCTGCCTTGTTTCTGCTCAATCAGATCAGCATATAGCTTCGCCTGCTGCCTGCCCTTTGCCACATCTGCACAGGTTCTCTTGGCTTCTATCACAGCCAGGATCTTACCATCATCACCAAGGAGAACATAATCTGCATATCCGACCTGTGACTTATTTGGCATACCCGGAATTCTGTATTCATTCATCCAGTTCTGTCCCTCAGTCCATCCGGCATCCTGCAACATAGAATCAATGTAAATCTTTCGGGTTTCATATTCTGAAATATCCAGTGGTTTAGTCACGTATGTCTGCTGCTGTTCTTCACGACGGGCAGTCAGTTCTTCCCTCAGGGCAGCATTTTCCTTTAACAATTGTTCCAGTTTCAGATCAGTTTCTGACTGACCAGCCCGATCGCCGACCGGCTGACTAACTGACTGGTCCGCTGTATGAACAGAGTTTTCCTGCAATAATGTAGAATCATAATTGCTGGCAGTGTAATGATCTGCGTAACAATAAGCAACAAAATCCAGAAAAATATATAGATTTTGCAGACACAATTCTGCCTGTTCCTTCTTTACTTTCTGACCGATATGAGCTGCAAAATTACCTGTTTTGCGTATAAATTCCATACGTTTCAAAAGATCTGCATCAATAATATCCCTGAATTCATCTGTACTCATCAGACTAACCAGTCTGTCATCCCATGGCATGACAAGGGCACTGTCTACAGAATACATCCATTTGACAGCAAATTCCATTGCCCGCCTGCAGTTAAGCACAGATGCAGCATAATCCAACTGAAAAATCCTTTCCGCAGAGATTGCTACATCTGCAAAATCTTTAAACTTTGGTTCATTTTTCAGGAAATCAAAATTAGTCATACTGACACCTCCCGAATCTCATGTGTTTTCACCCATTGTTTTTATAACATCTTATTTTCTCTGTAACTTTCAAAAATATAAGATGGATTTTCGTAGTAGACACTACTGTTATAATCATCTATTTTTTCGCTGATAAAAGAATTATAAACCTTGATCAGTGCATCAACTATCTCAATTTTCTCGCTGGCAGCTACTTGTTTTATCAAGCGTTTATATACTTTTCCAATATCCCAATGAGAGGGAATTGAATATTTGCATTCCTTTACATTATCGAACGTTCCTGTTGGTATGTGCGCCTCTGCAATAAAATCTTCACTGACCTGTTCAATATTATCACAATGATACACATCTGCCAGATCATAGATTTTATCCAGACGTTTTCTGCCTAATTGATTTACTACATCTGCACGAATATTCTTCGTTTTCCGCGAAATATAATCAATCAGACTGCAAGTGTAAAACAGGTCATTATCTTTCTTATCTTCCCGTCCGAGTCCTACCATTAAAGCACCTCACAATCCCTGTATTCCAGACATTTTAATGCATCTTTCGTACAAAATGCATTATCCCATAAAATATTTACACTGCTGATAATATTCCTCAACTTCTTTCTGCATTAATGAGACAAGCTTGCGTACTTTCTGCTCTTCTCTATATTGTTTCAGCCCATCAATATATTGACTTCGATTCTCATCCAATACAATGAAAGGAAGAATATCCGGGTTCTTTAGACTTTCCCGAAACATGATCATCCTTCCGGTTCTTCCATTTCCATCCTGGAAAGGATGAATCGCCTCATATCTGGCATGAAATTCTGCAAGAGTTTCCATATTTTTATTCTGTTCCCTGTACCACTTTAGTAATTGGTTCATTTCCGTCTCAACATCCTGTGGCAGCGTTGTTCGATACATTCCTACCATGTTTGGACGCTTTTTATAATCACCAATTGCATATCCATTCGCTCTGTCTTCGAATACTCCGGTCTTTAATTCATAATGCAGATGTTTGATTAGTTCCGGTGTCAACTCTTCATCAAGGGTATCAAGCATGTAATTGAACATAAGAAAATGGCCATTCATTTCTTCAACATCTTTGGCTCTGTAATAGTCATCACTTTGAGGTAATGTTCCATTGTCAAAGAGAGAGGCTGTCTGTTCCGGAGTAAGTGTGCTTCCTTCAATTTTATTGGAATTATATGCCATGGCACGCTGTGTGTAAGCATATACACCAGATCTGTCAAAGCGTTTCCGTTCAATTATAAATCTCTCAACCAACCATTGTTTGTAATCCTTCACAAATCTTCCCTCCTACCCGAAATATTCCTGCATTAACGAATCAAATAGCATCTGGGTTTTGTTCAATGCTTTTTGAATCTCAACTTTAGATTTGTCGACTTGAGTGACGAAGTCTGCAAACTGATTCTGAAGTTCAATTGGTGGTGTCATCACATTTAACTTTTTGGTCATAGATATCGACAGATACGCAACAGTTGACCCCGCCTGTAATGAATCAATTTGTTTTCTAAATCCTGGCATTTCAAATAAACATGAAATATATAATGGAGTAATTCTTTCATCGTATTTTGATAGCCACGTAATCATTCCATCTTGAAAATAAAATTCATCTTCATCTTGAATAATATAGCATCTTCCCAGAGTTCCTCTTGCTGTAAGCAAGATGTCACCTCTTACTGGCACTAACCCTTGCTTTTTAAGCTTTCCAAAGAGTTCTTCTGGAATAAATAAGTCACAATCTTTTGAACCTGTATCCATTCTATTAACCAAATCTGAAATTCTAAGAAATGGAATGCCTGTTAAACTTTGATCATTCTGATATATACGCTTACTAGATCCAATCTCACATAATTGCTCCATTTTATACTCATTCCATTTTTTTTCGTTAATATCTGGATTTCCAAACATCTCGACAAATCGGGCGTTCACCAGCTCATCTAACTTCAAAATCTCATTATTACTTAAGCTTAATAGTTGTTTTGCTTTTTTCAAAATATTAACTATCTTCTTTTGTGCATCAACAGAGGGTAATTCAATCAAAGCATCTGTAAGGTTTCCCAATTTTATATATTTAATTACTCCACCAATAGCTTGTCTTCTAAGCTCTTTAATATAGCCTTCCATAAAATAGTAAAGATATGGCATATATAATTGTCCACCGCTATTATCCTCAATAATGTACGTACGTTGATAAGCATCAAATTTTCCGTTATAATACTTGACATTCAAATCACCATTGCCAGCTACCAGAACACATTCACAATCATATGAATAATTAGATATCTTTAATGGTTCTCTTGAACAAGTAAAAAAAGGATATTGTCCATCTTCTGACGAGGCATTTGCATCAAGTTTACCAGTCTTTATTTTAGTTAAATCTCCCAGTTTTACTTTCACCTAATCTTATCTCCCTATAAATGTCATTTTAATCCCAACAACTCTTCCAAAGCCTGCATTTCTTCTCCAATTTTCATCTCAATTTCATGCAGTTCTGTCATGATTTCCTGTGTTGATGGGTATTCTACTGGTACATATTCGATTTCTTTGTATTTGTTAATGCTCAGATCATAGCCGTTTTCTGCAATTTCTTCTTTTGGTACAAAGAAACTCTGCTCTGTGCGTTTACGGTCAATCTCTTTATCCAGGTTTCTGAAACGCTCTATGATATCCGGAATGTCATTTTCTTTCGTTTCTGTTCTCTTATCATCAAGGCTAAAACCATCCGCTTTCATATCATAAAACCAGACTTTATCAGTTCCACCATGTCCGGTTTTAGTAAAAATCAAAATAGCTGTAGATACTCCTGCATAAGGTTTAAACACGCCGGAGGGCATGGAAATCACTGCTTCCAGACGGTTTTCTTCTACCAGGGCTTTTCTTATGGCTTTATGGGCAGTTGAGGAACCAAACAGCACTCCGTCCGGTACAATACATGCACATCTACCACCAATTTTCAGCATACGGATAAACAATGCAAGAAACAGTAATTCTGTTTTCTTTGTTTTACATACTTTCAATAAATCTGCGCTTACAATATCGTAATCCAGACTTCCCTTAAATGGCGGATTAGCCAGAATCAGGCTGTATTTTTCCTTATCTGTATTTTGATCAGACAGGCTGTCTCTGTACTCAATATATGGATTCTCCACACCATGGGTCATCATGTTCATTGCGCCAATCCGAAGCATGGTCCTGTCCATATCATAACCATGGAACATGTGATTCATATAATGTTCCTTGTTCTGTCTGTCAAAAAGAACTTCCTGTTTTTTTCTATCTCTCAGGTATTCACTTGCGGCAACCAGAAAACCAGACGTACCGCACGCCGGATCACAGATGATTTCATTTGCCTTAGGATTCATCATTTCCACCATCATTCGGATAATGTGTCTCGGTGTACGAAACTGACCATTTACACCTGCCGTAGCAAGTTTGGAAAGCAGATATTCATATACATCTCCCCGGGTGTCTGCTGACTTAATCTGTTCCATCTGCTCATAAATGGCATCCATAGTAGTCACAATCTTATCCAGCATCAAAGGAGTCGGTACTTTAAAAATGGCATCTCCCATATATTTGGAATAGGCACTTTCCTTATCTCCATGGAGATTTTTTATAAATGGAAATACCCACTCCTGCATAGTGCTATACATTTTTGCAGCAGGAAAATCATGAAAAGTACTCCATTTCAGCTGGCTTCCATCAATTTTTCGGTCTCCAATCTGTATTTCCCCGGCAAATATACTCTTATGTGGCAAACCAAGCATTGCCGCCTCTTTTGCACGGACATTGTCTGCATCATCCAGATCGCGGATAAACATCAGATATGTCATCTGCTCAATTACATCCAGTGGATTAGTCAGTCCTCCTGTCCAGAATATTTCCCATAAATTATCAATTTTACTTTTTAATTCTCCGGTAACCATATCATTCGTTCTCCCTGTTCCAAACGTAGGAAGTATATCTTCCCCCGCCTATTTTTATTATCTGATTGTTCTTTAGTAATTCGTTCAGCGTTCGCTGTATGGTTGTCTGACTGATTTCCGGACATTGAGCTGCAATTTCCGCTTTTGTAATCCTGCCATAGGAGTTTCTGATAATATCTTCAATACGATCAGATTTTGAAATTGTTTTGTCCGTAAGAATCTCCACCCTGTCCGCAAACTCCCGGTAAGCAGCAACTATAACCCCTAACATATATTTCACAAAAGGAGCATAATCATTTCTGCCTTCATGCCATTCCCATGAGCTTTCCTGCAAAGCTTCATAATAATTCTCTTTTGTGTCTGATATCAGTCTTTCAATACTAATATACTGACCAACATAATATTCCGACTTATATAAAATCAATAAAGTCAGGAGACGGCTCATTCTTCCGTTTCCATCATTAAATGGATGAATGCAAAGAAAATCCAATATAAACATTGGAAGCAACAGCAGTATATCCATAAACTGCTTATTGACAGCATCCTTAAATGCATTGCATAAATCATTGACTGTTTCTGCTGTTTCCCATGCCGGAACCGGCTGAAATCTCACTCTTTTCGTTCCATCCGGAAGTTCTTCTGCAATCACATTATCCACAGACTTAAAATTCCCACCGTATCCATTGCCACTAAATTTATACAAATCTCTGTGCAGCTGCAGAATCATATTTGAACTGACAGGAATATATTCATAGTTTTCATGAATCGTTGCCAGAACATCCCTGTATCCGGCGATTTCTTTTTCACTCCTTGTCTTTGGCAATGTTTTCTCACGGACAATTTTCTTCAGCCGATCATCTGTTGTTATAATTCCCTCGATTCTGTTAGACGCTTCCGTACTTTGTATTCTGGCAATCTCCAGCAGTTCTGACAGTAATTCCTTTTGTACATTGTCTGCGGAATACCGGCCTCTATATTCATGTATCTGAGCAATATATGATACAATATCAGGAGTAAGCAATTTGCTGTATTCTTTCTCAAAATCAAAACTTCTCATCAATTATCCTCTCAGCGTGTAATGTCATTGTCTTGCTCCCATTTTATCATTAATTTAGTCATAGCGCAATTCAATTTAGTCATTTTGTGTGCAAATGACTAAATTGAATTGCATATGGTGTAATTAAGATTTATCTATCTCACTCCCTCATAAATAAGCACCTTGTTCAGATTATTGCCCTATTATCCTGTTCAAAAATCCTTCGTCCGGATACTCTGGAATTTCAAAGAATATATCTATTTTTCCAGGTTCTGCAGAACGTTCTTCAAAGGCCGGGAAAATAAAGCCGCATTTTGGAGTTCCGGCATTGTAATCTTTATCTACCGGAGCCACCACACAGATCAGGAAACTGTATATTTCTTCTGACTCCCACTGTTCACTATGATCTGAGCCTTTCTTTGGGATATCATATATTCCATGATAAATATAAATTCCAAACTCCTGTCCCTGCAGACGGTTTATTTTATCCGAAGAATCTTTTGTATCACAGATTCCCTCTGCAAGCTGTTCACAGAGAGTCTGAACCAGAAGATCATCTTTTAATCCGTATTGTGATAATGCCATCAGTAGTTTATGGATGCTGTCATATGCCATATCCCCTTCAGGGAATTTATAACATTTTAACTGTTCATTTGTTTTGGAAAAAGGAATGGTTTTCGCAAGATTCAGATTTACCTGCTGATCATGTTTGCTCATATTTTTGAAGCTTACATTGAAGGTATCATCTATGTATCCCTCATCATCTATATATGCTCCTGCTGCACGCACAAAGCAGTTTCTGGATAATGTCATTCTGCGGGTTAATTCCAGCATATCATTTCGGTTGATCTTTGTATCTTTTTTATTCATCAAAATGGTTCCATCCTCCAAAAATACCTTTATCGCTATGTCCTGTCTTATGCCCATTTTCATTATAATGATTCATATTTCCAAAACAATCGGGTCGGCTTTCACCTATTTTGTTTCCATTAGCATCATAATTTTCCATACTTCCAAGCCAGCCTGGACGACTTTCACCAGTCTTATTTCCATTGGCATCATAATTCTCCATGCTGCCAAGCCATCCTGGACGGCTCTCTCCTATAAAGTTTCCGTCCGCGTCATAATGCTTCATAGTTCCAAATAATCCGGGACGACTATAACCTTTTTTACTCATATATATATGTACCTCATTTCTATCAGAAATAAATTTTCAGCAAAGTCCGAAAAACAGGGATTGCATTAACAGATACTGATTCAGTTAAGATCTGGCAGATCAATCTTTATCTAATTCATCAATAATCCTCTTGTTCATAGAATCATAGGAATTCCAGTTTTCTTTTCTGGTGTTTATTTTTACCTGTTCACAGACGTATTTCAAAATCCAGAAAATATCATCAACGCTTTTTCCTGTGCGTTCTTTGATCCATTCAGGAGTAACAGATACTATGTTATGCGCTGCTACATTTCTCACATTCTGCTCTATATTTACCAGTTCCTGTATTCTCTGCACCATTAACGTATCTGTACATTTCTTCTGGATAATTTCCAGTAGATGAGCAGAATATACCGGCCCATATCTGAATGGATAAAATTTTTGATTTAAAATATCCAGTATTTCACCGACAAGTCTGTTTTTGTCCCAGATTCTTTGATTATTTCGCTTATAATATCTGGTAATGTCAATATCACATGACTGTTCCAATACTATTTCAAGCAAATCTACACCTAACGGAGTAATCGCCCTGATAAAGTCAGCATATTCTCCCCGTTTTACCTTTAAATCCAGAGCCAGCATATATTCAAACAGGACTTTCTTTTCATTTTCTCCGCGTACTGCAGTAATAATCCCATTATTTTCCGGCAAAACCCTGTTCATCCTTGTCCAGTCCAGAAGCGAACGGGCATCTGCAGTTTCCAGCCACTGATATGCAACAGGACTTAAATCTTCTTTTATTTCTTTTCCCACAGCTAAAGCAGCATGATAATCATAGGCAAGTAAATGCTTCTTTATCATATCAATTTTCAAAAGACGCATTAAATTCAGACATTTTACTTCCTGGCATCTGTTTTCTGCGGTTTCTTCATTGTCCATATTTAATTCCCAGTTGGCATCAACATCATACTCGTCCCGTTCTTCATGTTCTAAATTACTTTTCTTTTGTGGCGTTGAGACCTGAATTGGTAAAAATCTGTACTCAGACAGCGTTGCCATAACCAGCAATGCGCTCTTCATTGCAGGAGTTCCGGAAGCCATATTTACCAGCAGAATATCTTCCGAGTCCTTTTGTTCTTCTATTTCTGCAATAATCCGATGAAACTCATTATAAAATATATCATACTGCTGAACATCTATCATATCTGAGTTCTCAATAATGTGAATCTCAAATTTGTGATGCAGAAACTCTCCAAGCAGCTCCAGGGTTTTTACATAACGGTTGTCCTTTTTATGATTCTCCATCATTTCCTTAGACAGATAAAGATATACAACATCCGGCTGATAATATCTGCATATGTGTATCATAGAGCCATCATATAAATATTTAATAGGATCTGTATTTCCAATTGGTGAAAATAAATATTTCCTTGCCATTTTTCTCCTCCGTTTTATCTATACATTTTTTAGTTAGATCAGAACAATCTCTTCATCAAATTCTGGCACTTCACCCCATGAAGTTACCTTGCCTTTTCCTGTTATTTTATATATTCGGACATTGTCCTCTGTTTTGTCAATATATCTCGGAATTTCTTCTATCAGTTTGTTATATCTCTGTGTTGTCAGCATTGCCTCAAAAGCTGACTTCTGAACACGTTTTCCATAACCGGACAAAAGTTTGGCAAGTTTTACCCTCTTACGATTATCTACAATATCGTAAATAATCAAAACAAATTCCTTATCTGATTCCAATTCATCAGATATCTGGAAATAATAATCTTCATCATCGTATGATAATTGGCTCATAAAGGCTTGCGTCTCCCTCCTCAATTGCTTTCGCCAGATGTTCCATCTGAAGAAAAATACCACGACGAAAGCTTACCGCGTAGTCTACATATTTTAAATATCTGACTTCTGTCTGAAATTTCCTCTCCAATTTATTTAAATACAGCTTTAAGCCATCCTTTGTTATATAGCATCCCGGTTCATCCATATTAAAATAGAAGTGATCTTTCAGGATTTCATGTCCATTAATCATACTCATCGCCGTAGCATCCACGATAATTGCCCGCCATTCTTCTATCATATCGCTGGCAAGAGTAGGATGCTTTTCCGCATCCCTGTGTATAAAACCAAAATATGGATTTAAGCCTTTCATTTCTATCTTGCAATAGACCTCATTCATCAATATTGAATATCCAAGGCTTATCATAGAATTAAATTCATCTCTTGGCGGACGGCGGTTTCTTCCCTGAAAAGTAAAATTTTCATCTATGCAGGCTGACAATCCTTTGAAATAATACTTTGCAGCCTGCCCTTCAAAACCAATCATCTCTTCTATTCTATCACAGGTCAATACTTTGTTTCTGCAGATAGCTAACATTTTTTGTTCTTCTTCCAGATTTAAACCTTTACTTTTCTCATACCTGTGCAGCACTACGCTTTGATTTTTAATTTTTGCACTTAAAATTTTCATAGCAAGTTCTACAGCAAAACCCGTATCATAGAGTGCACATTGTTTTCTCTGACGTTCTACATTGACATGACCTGTTGAGATTAATCTGCCAAAGTATTTACCACCTTTTGAAAAGTAACTTACAGGAATTCCTCTCTGCATACATTCTTCTGCACATTGTGTCGTCATCTGAGATTTCCCCATAATTGTAATTCCATCCAGAGATTCTATGGGAAGCATTCGTTTCGAACCATCTTTTTGTTTTACGGTACAGCAGTTACCTTCTATTCCTATTGTTGCACCACTGTCATTTACATATAAAAGACTCATGATATCACCTCTGTTTCTCTAGTAACAATTCACTTTATTGCCAAATGTAACTGTTTCTAAATTTGAATACGAATTTCCATCCCCTATCGGGGAGCTACATTTCTCAATTTCGAGAAAGAGATTGATGAAATTTACGAACTCTTGTTTCCGTCCCCTATCGGGGAGCTGCATTTCTCAATTGACTACAAGAATGACTTCAGCAATCGTGCGGTCGCTTCAGTTTCCGTCCCCTATCGGGGAGCTACATTTCTCAATAGGAGATGCCGCCACTAAGGTTAAAACTTTCACTGTTTCCGTCCCCTATCGGGGAGCTACATTTCTCAATTGTACGCAATACACTGGGAGAAATTCGATTTAGAGTTTCCGTCCCCTATCGGGGAGCTACATTTCTCAATCAGGTCGTTCTGCTTGCAGTAATTCTTATATGTAGCATTTCCGTCCCCTATCGGGGAGCTACATTTCTCAATTTTTTCCCTAAGTTCTACAAAACTCTTTCCGCAAAGTTTCCGTCCCCTATCGGGGAGCTACATTTCTCAATAATGATGTCTCAGACACATGGAGAAGCTGGCTCTCTGTTTCCGTCCCCTATCGGGGAGCTACATTTCTCAATGAGTATATGCTAATTGCTGTTTGTATGCTTGCCGGGAAATGTTTCCGTCCCCTATCGGGGAGCTACATTTCTCAATTAAAACAATATACATATATCAATAAAATTTATGAACGGTTTCCGTCCCCTATCGGGGAGCTACATTTCTCAATAAAGCCATGACAAATAGTAGATTAAAAGCAATGTTTTCAGTTTCCGTCCCCTATCGGGGAGCTACATTTCTCAATCAGAGATAACTGAATAGGAGGTGATTACATGAACCTGTTTCCGTCCCCTATCGGGGAGCTACATTTCTCAATGTTTAGTTGACCGTATGTTTACCGAAGTTGTTTCAAAGTTTCCGTCCCCTATCGGGGAGCTACATTTCTCAATACATTGTACCGCTTGCGTGACAAGTAGTTGCTATCCGTTTCCGTCCCCTATCGGGGAGCTACATTTCTCAATAATCAATTGAATATGCTTGAGTATTCTTTAGAATGTTTCCGTCCCCTATCGGGGAGCTACATTTCTCAATATTCGTAACCATAGCATAGGAACATTGCTGGTGAATAGTTTCCGTCCCCTATCGGGGAGCTACATTTCTCAATTGTAAGTTTTTTGCTGTACGATTCTCAGATGGGTTTCCGTCCCCTATCGGGGAGCTACATTTCTCAATGGATGAAGATGAAAATACTGCAACCACTACTCAGGAAGTTTCCGTCCCCTATCGGGGAGCTACATTTCTCAATGCATTTTCTATGGTTTCGCCATACGGAGTTATGCCACGTTTCCGTCCCCTATCGGGGAGCTACATTTCTCAATCATATCCTAAGTTAATTATTCTCTCATATATATACGTTTCCGTCCCCTATCGGGGAGCTACATTTCTCAATCAGGAAAAATTGACCGTAAATACATGGCTCATTTCAGTTTCCGTCCCCTATCGGGGAGCTACATTTCTCAATGACATTTTCCGGACAAAACACAGTGTATTCGTGTGTTTCCGTCCCCTATCGGGGAGCTACATTTCTCAATAGATGGTTTGTGATTTTGGAAAAGGTGATATACACGGTTTCCGTCCCCTATCGGGGAGCTACATTTCTCAATTATTGAATAGGGGGATTAAAATGGCTGTATTGAAAAATAGTTTCCGTCCCCTATCGGGGAGCTACATTTCTCAATGAAGATTTTCATGCTGGCAGTAAACGGAACAATTGTTTCCGTCCCCTATCGGGGAGCTACATTTCTCAATATTAAAACTTTTCAAACTTCAGCTGACAGTAGACGAAAGTTTCCGTCCCCTATCGGGGAGCTACATTTCTCAATTGAAGAATGGCTCCGTACTGGATGGGGAGATAAAGTTTCCGTCCCCTATCGGGGAGCTACATTTCTCAATAGCAATATCAGTATTTTAAGAATGCGATTGCTAATAGTTTCCGTCCCCTATCGGGGAGCTACATTTCTCAATCGGCAGAATGCTGCCCAGACAGAAAGCCTTTCTGTGGTTTCCGTCCCCTATCGGGGAGCTACATTTCTCAATACCATCCCCGCAACCCCATGTCCTGTCTGGGACGAATAGGGGGATTGCGGGGGAAAAGTAATTTCATTGAAATACAGCCGTTTTGGAAAGTAAAAAGTTCTCACAAATCCAGTATTTAAGCCATGCGTGGCAAAATACGGTATTTTGCACATTTAAGAACAAAATGATCAAATAATATTTAATTCACATTCCCCCATCATATATTCTTTTCCCTGATATCTTGTACATTTTAAAATATGAGGGGATACTCCCATACGGGTATCTTTATAATGTTGATGGGTTTTAGGTACATTTGTTCTGTCAAAAATATTTTTTACAGTTTCAATGCCCTCTTTTTCTCCGAATAACGGGTAAATCACTGTCTTGGAAACAAAACCGCTTCCACCTCCCAGAAATACTGTATTCGGTTTTCTCCTGTCACTTCGCGGAAATTTCTTCTGGAAATTCTGATAATACTGTTCATAGAATAACTGTACTGCTTCCAAAATGTCTTTCTTTTTTATATTACAAAGCGTTTCATCAATTGTCAATGTACTTTTAATGACAGTTCCCGGTTTTATGCACTCTCGCAGAAGATTCAATGTTTTGTATGTACCATCTGTGTGCTGTTCCCATTTCTGACACAAAATAATATCTTCTCTGGACAAGGGTTCGCTGTCTCCAACGATAATACCTGACATAATATCGAAATCAACAGTTTCTTTCCCTGAAGATCTTACTGAATTGAATGCATTTTTCTCAATTTTTACAATATTATTATTTAAGATTCTTCTGTTAATCCTGTTAACTTCCAAGTCACTCCTGATCTGTCTGGTATCAGTTCTATATTTCTCCCGATTTTGTAAAATATCTCTACTCAGAAGAATTGTTCGTAGCATTCCTTTCAGAGAACTTCCGGGTATATAAGGATTTCCATATGGGTCTGTAATGCAGGTCATTACCTGAAGCTTTCCTTTTTCTTCTGATCTGTCGCCCACATTCTCTACATATTTCATACAGTTTTTTAAATCATTTTGAGATACATGGTTTCTGAGACACCAGTGTTTTAAGTCTTCTCTTGTATCATCAATCATGAAACGTTCAAAATCATTCTGAAGATGTAGTTTTTTAGCCAACATATAGAACTTTGCGCCATCTATTACCCCTATGGTATTTCTATTCAGAAACATATATTCTTTTTTCTGTATTTCGTTTCCATCACCTACAAATACCGGTCCATTGACTTTCAGATGTATCTGATATGTTTTTAATTTTTGCTCCATATTATACCCCCATGAAGAAAGCTTTTGCATATCGAAATACCGGATGTTTTCCACCGTTTCTTTCTTCAATGATTCTTCCTCTGAATGTGTGTGCAAAACATGAACCAGATGAAAAAACATAGAGATCTCTTTTTCGCATTTGCTGCAATGCATATTCTGATGAATCTACAAATCCTGATCTTTTTATCAAAAAATATGAGGAATCTTTCATGACCTGTTCCAATTCTTCATCTTCAGGAAGCGCAGTGGAAAGCAAAATGTTTTTTTCTGATTTTTTCCTTAAATATCCCATCATATCTTCCGGAACTTTACAGACCTTGTATACAAATCTTCCCAGTCCGGAACTTTTCTTTCCACCTATACCAGTGTATTGCAGACTTTCAAACAGTTCATCTAACAATTCCCTGTCACTTTCATTCTCATATCCTGCCAGCACATACAAACCTGTTCCTGTATTAAAGTTCCATGTATTAACCCGAAAAGGTTCCGGCTCCTCCATCCCATGGATTCCTACTGAAACTTTCATATCATAATGTCCCAGATATTTCATATCCTCCATATGTTCTTCCGGAAAAGTTCCATTCACAAAATCTGTGAGCGTACTTACTGGGATATATTTCAAATTTTTAAATTTCTTTTTCTGACGGGAATCTCCCTGTTTGCTTTCATCCTCTGTCTGAACAGCAATCATTGGCTTCGGAATATAGTAAATTTTTCCTATGTACGGGAATGCATCAGAGAATATGATTTTTCCATCTGACACCTGTTTCAGAAATCTATCCTGTTTTTTCATTTTCAGTGCTTCTTGAAACAAAGCTGAAAACAGAGTATCTGCATGAAAAGTGATCTCTGAACTATCTAGATTTCCCCTGCCAAAATGGACTCCATTTATAAACTCCAAACAATATAATGTATAATTCAAAGTATCCTTCCTTTCACTGGCTACTCTTTCACAGCCTCATTCAGAATCGAATTACATTTTTCCAGCAATGTATTATCAACATGGCCGACAACTGCATCTGTATAAATATCCTGAAATTGGATTTTTCCATATCCTCTGGATCCATTTCCTCCAAGATAATCGTACTGCAATAACTTCATTGCTTCTGCGAGAGTTTCCATATCCTCCAAAAATTCCTGTTCCTCTTCCAATTCATATATCAAATCCAGTTTAAAGACAGAACCTCTGACAGCTCGTTCAATTTGTCTGGGATTTGCCACAGCAGTAGCTCTGGAAATAGAATTTTCAAATTTTACTTCTGTCATACTTTGAAGTCCGGCATCTCGTAACTCTTCTTCATTTTTCAGAACCATATCTGAAAACAGTAATCGGCTTCTTTTTATATTTCCTTTTTTTGAAGAGCCAAACAGTCGTGTAATACGTTCATGATCTTCATTTGGCTCCACTACACGCTCATTAAATTCTTTTGCCAGAAGACTTCTCATTTTCCCCTTCAGAGAGCTTCCGGGAATCATCGGCAAATTTGTTCTGGCATCCCTTATGATTGGTGAGTCCACAGCCCCAATTGCAGCAAATGCGCCACTTCCACCAATATGCATTCCGGTTTTTACTAAAATATTTCCTGAAATCCTGATTTTTCCATACATAAATCTTTCCTCCTACTGTTCTTTGCCGCCATAATACTTGTGAAATGCAATCAAAGCTTCCATGTATTTACTAAAAAGAATGTAATTATGTTTAGTTTTGCCCACTTCCTTTAATAAAACTAATATATTCGTTTTATCTATAAAATTTTTTACTTTTCGTTCTTTTGAATCATCTCTACCATATTCATACATAAATCTAACTCTTAAATATTCAATTCTGCCACAAATATCATCGCTTAGCACTTCCTCTTGGCATACAAGAACCTGATTATAAATATCTGCTGTCATTGCTAAAAGGTTACGAATTTTTGATGTAGTCACTAACTTATCCCTATATCTGACTCCATATCTTTCTTTTGCATCTTTAACTAACTCTATAATCGCCTCTTCAGCTTTATCTACATAGTTATTCTCATTAATTCTCATCCCTGTGTTCCCCCTTTTTGCGATGAATGTATGCGTAAAGATTAATTGCTGTTTTCAATTGTCTGCAATCCTGATCCGACTGAATCCACCTGTACATTTTCTGAGACAACTGTCTGTATTTTTCTTTTTTCGGTCCTTCCTCTGTCGGCTCCAGCCTGGAAAGAAGATACATCATTCTTGCAAAATTGATCTTCTCCTCATGTCCTCTTACCAACTCCATCATACGGTATAAGAAGGACATTCCTCTGGTTTCGTCAATACCTTCAAAAAAATCACATAATGCCCTGTATTTTTCCTGAACAACTCCTTCTTCCAGTTCTTTCCATGAATAGGTTCCATCACTGATCTCTTTTTCTTCATCCCCGTCATCCACCAGATGAATCTCTCCATCCTGAAGTAATGTCACTGCATTTTTTTCCGGCATTCTCTTTGACTCTGATTCCATCCTACCGGTTTCTTCGGCAATGGCAGCAATCGGATAAGAAAAATCATAAACACCGATGCCTGCTGAAATGCTTAATGTTCCCTGAGTATATTGTTCAAATTTTCTTCTCAGATCTACTGAAAGTTCAATAATATCATTCCATGCACCTACAATAAATACATCATCTCCTCCGGAATATACAATTGTAGCCTGTCTTTTCTTTCCACCATTTTTTCCTTCCAGTGAATATTCTCCATTTTCCAGGATGAATCGAATATAATACTTGAAGAATAAGGATAACTGTCTGGATAAAGTAGCTGTTCTGGATAATGTCATATATCTGTCTCCATTTTTTGCATTATGGAATCCTGACACAATAGCCTGTCCAAGATTATCCACATCTGCTCTCAATACCCCGATTCTGCTGATGCCTTCAGCTTCCCGGGCAAATTCTTCAAATGTACTTCCTGTTGAATAATCTCCTACCCACAGTTTCGTAGCAATATGTTTTCCTGTATAAAGCTTATTTTTAGAATAGGATCGTACAAAATAATCGTCATTTTCCATTCGCCTGCACAGTTTTTTTTCATCGTCTGCAACCAGACAATATCCTCCCGGCAGCGGCATGGCATCTTCTCTTTCATCTGGATTTTCCAGTATAACGGAGAAGAAATCTGCATACAATACATTTTTTGAAAGCTTCTCTATTTTTCTGCACAGAGGGCAAACTCCCTCTTCATCTACATGTCCGATTTTTTTGCAAACCTTACATTCTCTGGAATAATCCTGCTCTTTTCGATTATTTAACCGAATTATTTCTCTCGCCGTATATCTGTGCTGTTTTTGCAACGACAGCATTTTACTCATTTTCCTGAATAACTCTGTATAACTACCCTCCGGAACGTTTCTGAATGCATTCCCTGTACATTGCACATATCCAAAAGCAACAAAAAGATCTGTCTGAAACTGTTTCAATAACCATTCCTTCAATTCTTCCTGAAATTTTTGAATCTGCATAACAGTTTCCGTTGTATTTGCAAGAAGCAGATAACAATGTCCGCCTCCGGAATATAAAAGATTTGCCCTTGACAGTTGCAGTCTGTCTAAAAGAAAATCTATGATATGCTCCATCATAATTTCCAGGTAAAAAGACCTTGCACGCAAAGTTTTCAATGCATTTTTAGAGCTTATTGTATATATGAAACTCTGTATTCCTGAAATATCCATAGAACATAAGAGAAATGCGTTCCTGTCATAAAAATCCTTCTTATCAAATAATTCCGTCTTATAACTCAAATGATTTTCGTTTAAATAATCATATATGCAGCTAGAAATTGCCGCAGTCAATTTTACATGATCAAACAGGGAAATATCACTTAATTCTTCATTTGAAGTGGAGGATGGCATATAAGAAAGATTTGCTTCCATAACGGCCAGTAAGGAGTTCAGATATTCTTCACTCCAATTCATACCTCTGAAATTATCTAACATTCTCTGACAGATTTTCATATAGAATTCTCTGGAAAATGGCTTTTTCTCAGAAGCAGGATAATTAATCTTCCCCTGATCATCCATATCACCTGGCTGATAATAAAAACTTTGGTTATTTCCATTCAATACATTAAACACGCTCTGAAGCGGGACTGACAGATCAAAACCCTTTTCTTCAGTGTCTTCCTTTTTTCTCCTGTCTGCAAAGGCAGCTATATTATCTGCCAGATAAACGATGTACGCCAGATTATCCTCTTTCAGATGTGCACTTTTGATTTCTGAAAAGTGATGGTATCTTACACAGTCAAGAATCTCTTTATCCTCTATTTTTCCCTCTTCTTTAAGAAAATCATATCCTGATACACTATGATTTCTTCTGTCACTGCCTTCCCGGTAAACTACTTTTCCTATGTCATGAAGCAGACTTCCTGTAATCAACTTAATTTTCTGGTCAATCATCTTCATTCCTCCTGACGTATTTCATTGCTCCCATTCCCATGCCTGTCTTAATTCCCACTCCGGCAAATTCTCCGAATTTAAATAACATTCTCAGATATCTTGCCATTGTTTCTGGTCCTCTAATATGAATACAGATACTTCCTGTAAAACCTGTGATCTGAACTTTCTCCAATGGAAATGGTACTGTCTGCAAACGGTACCGCACGATTTCACTCTGTTCAACAAGTGCCTCCAGTGTTTCCTCATCAAACATATCAAAAGCTTCTGAAACAGCACTGTATTTTCTCATAAGACTGGCATATATTAAGCCCAAATCCGGATATATTACATATTTTCCGTCACTTTTAAAAGCTGTGGGTGTCTGAAACTTTATCTCCAAATATTTCGGACATTTCTTCTCATAAAACTCTGTGATAAGTTCATTATCATTTTTCAAGTGCATCCTTTTATTACATACAGAAATTGATAATCCCTTTTTTCTCAAAAAAATATCTGTACATTCAGACAACGGCATAATTATATTTTCATATGCTTCTTCATTCAAAGTCTTTATTGTCCAGATGGTGCTGTTATTTTCCCTCGTGATACATTGACTATAAGGATTTAACTGGTTTCCATGTAGTCTGGCTGCATATTCTGGAGAAATATTTTCCATAATAACTCCCTGTAAATTTGATGACTGCCTGTAATTTATTTCTTTTGTTTCCAGTTCCATTTGTAATTCTGCATACATTGAAGCACCTCTACAGTAAGTATTTTTGTGTATTTTGTACTTTTTTTATATATTTTATGTCAAATCATTGTACATTATATCACTTTTCATATATAACGTCAATTTGTTTTACTATGAAGTTTACTATGTAGCCAGACAAAAACAGCCGGATAATCAGATAAACTATCTTAATTATCCGGCTATTTTTCCTGCTTCTTTTCTTACATTTACGTCTGCTTTTGTATAAAGTTTTGTCTCTGTATCATCATCCTCGCATTCCGGAGTTTTGAAATCAAATCTCCTGATCATAAATGCAAAGATCACATAATTAAAACTTTCTGACAAATGATTATTCCACGTTTCACTACAAATACATCAAAAAGCTCCTGGAGCTTCAGATTTTTCTAAAGTTCCAGGAGCCATTTTACGTTTGGACACTCTCATGCTCGCGCATGAATCTATATTTTATGTTAATTATGCATTCTTCTCAGCGATAGCTGCCTGTGCTGCGGTGAACAAAATGCGGAAACTTTTGCCCCTCTTTTTCGTTTCCCATCAACTAAACACCCCATAGGACTTTCTTCTGGATTAAACCGCAAATACCAATCGAATCCATCTTTTCTTGCAATTATTTTTTCCACAAAAGCTTCAATTACTGACTCTGGTATGTCTGCATCGCTATCAAAGTTAGTGTATTGATCCAAAGCATATTTTAAAATAGTTATCTTTTCTTTTGAAGTAACTTCGTCAATCTCACTTTCAATTTCACTTGGTTCTAATTCCGCAAGTTCTTTTTTTAGCTGAGATATGCTGTTTTCTGTGCTTTCCTTCTTTAATATAAAGATGTCTCTTGTAAGTTCTCCATCAGCACGCATTTCAATTAAGTTGTCAAGTCGTTTGGAAAGTTTCTGTAATTCTTCTTTCTTCTGATTAATTATATCTGTATTGTCGCACACTTCCTCTTCATCGTCAATATGCTTCTCTAACATAGATTCAGCCAGCGATAAAACCTGATCCGTGTCAGAAAGATAATTCTTAAAAATATACTTAGCCATCATCTGCAATTTCCATCCGGCGATCATTGGAGTTTGGCATATACCATCAATCGGCAATCCCTTATTCAGTCTAGTTCTTACTGTTCCGGTTCTAATGGAACTATAGCATTGATACCCATATTGTTTTCCCTCTGTCGTATTGTGCCACATTTTACGGTTGAATTTATGCCCGCATTCGCATTCAAGCAGTTTCACCCACACATCGCTAGGTGGCTTTTCGCCGTACATACGTTGACCGGAAGTGTCTACTGATAAAGTTTTTCTGCGACTATTTATCCTTTTTTGTGCTTGGTCGTATTCTTCTTCTGTGATAATCGGTTTATGATTTCCTCTTACCTGTGTAAATTCCATATCGCCAAAGTTGCGGATTTTCTTCTGTTCCAAGAAATCCGGCGTAAACTCTTTATGATATGTGATAATGCCGCAATAAAAAGAGTTTTGCAATATTTTAGAAATATTACTCACATGCCAATTGGATTTTCCCATAGCAGTTAAACGCCCAGCCTTTTCAAGTTCAAATTGGATTTTCCGCATTCCCCAACCGTTTAAATACCAGTCAAATATCATTCTAACAGTTTTTGCCTGTTCTGGATTTATTACCATATCTTTACCGACACGATCATATCCAAGTATATTACCATTTCCATAGAAAACGCCATTTTCCATAGAAGTCTGCTGCCCGGATTTTACACGAACTGATGTTTTACGGCTCTCATCCTGTGCCAAAGTCGCCATTATAGTTAAGCGCAGCTCTCCATCCCCGTCGAAAGTTTTAATGTTATCATTCAAGAAAAATACTTCTACACCTTTGCTTTTCAGCTCTCTTGTATATTGAAGCGTATCAACAGTATTTCGGGCAAAACGTGATACTTCTCTGGTCAATATAAGGTCAAAATTGCCACTTGACGCGTCTTGAATCATCTGCATAAATTGAGGTCTTTTCTTCGCAGAAGTCCCGGTAATGCCTTCATCTACATACATTTTTACAATGTCCCATTCAGGATGTTGTTGTAAAATTGGTTTGTACCAGTCTTTTTGGTTTTCAAGTGCTGATAATTGTGCTTCGTGTTCAGTTGAAACGCGCGCATAAATTACAACTTTTCGGTTAGTAGGTTTTTCTTCTATCATTTTATCCTCACATATTTCCGCATTTAGCTTTTATATGTGAGTCAGTATAGCATGAAAACTCCGATAAATCAATGATATCTTGGTAGTCGTTCAGAATATTCCTTAATATTATATAACTTATTTTGTTGTCCAAATACAGAGCTTCTATCATTTTTAATGCTGAAAAAATTTTCCCGTTTGCTTTCTGCATAATATAAAGCTCCTATTGTTAAATTTTACTTGTTAAAAAGCTCTTTTATCATATCAAGGCAGTCCCGGAAGCCCGCTTTGTACGCTCTTGCTTCGGTTACTGCTGCCAGATGAAAGATTATGTCCTCATCTGGCTCTTTTATCGCCCTGTCCATAGCTTCCCTCTGCTCCGGATCATGGTCTATCTGGCTACACCATCTTTCAAACATAGTGCCTATGATCCGCTCTTTTATAGGTTCTTCCATCTCTTTTTCTCCTATATATCTTCTACTCCATCGAGCTGCTGTACAAGCCCCAAAGCGGCTTTAAAGCCTACCGCAAAAGCTCTCTTTTCCGCTTCTTCTACATAAGTGCAAAGCTGTCTCTGTGCTTCCTTATCTGGCAGCAGTCGACTAACCTTTGTCTCTGGTAATGGCGTGCGACTACTCGCCCACAAGCTATATAAACTCTGAATCATATCCATCGCTCACACATCCTTTCAGTAACCTGTCATCACATAGTGTATCACCATCAGTAAGGGCGGCACAACCAACAAAAGAAACAAAACTGTACCATACATGAGACTGTGCAACTTTTGTCTTACATACACTTTCACTTGCTTTTTAAAAACATTCTGCCACTCTTCATATGTCATGCTTCTCTGATTGTTCATGCCTTATCCCCCACTTTCTCACAGCTTTTCATAAACTCTTTATAGCTTTCCGCCCATTCTTCTACTTGCTGATAGGCTTCTTCTATGGTCTGTGGCGGCACTTTATAGCCTTCCGCCCACTCCTCGTAGTAACTTGCTTTCTCTTCTGCTGCTGCCGCAAGCTCTTTGTCGTAGACTTGTCCATCTTGAAGCTCCCACCCTTGGTAAGTCTTGATATCGTCCAGAAGTGCAAGATACTCGTCCATATAGCCGGACTTCAGTAAGAAGCGTAAAAAGCTATCTTCTTGCCCCAGACCGTAAGAGCAGCGGTCATAGTAGGCTATAGCGCGGTCACACTCGTCTGATCCATGATGTGCGCCGCATACTAAGTCACTGATAAAGCCCTCTAAAAGCTCGCTTAGGGTTGTGCCATCTGCTGCCACTTTGTAAATGGCATCTTTTAAATCCTCTTTGGGAAGTTCCAGTGTTAAGTTTACTTTACAATTTTCCATGTTTTGTCCCCCTCATACATATCGTGCTGAACACGCTGTGAAAAATAGATGTCACAGGTCGCTACAGCGTTAAAAAGTGTACTGATAAGATAACTTCTCATAGAGCTGATTTCTCCGGTAAAGTCCGAAAAGACTAGCTTTATATACTCTATGTGCTTATATCGAAGCTTCCTGAATCGCTCTTTTACAACTTTTGCTTGCTGATCGGCTTGGTTTACGCGGATCGTAGCTTGATCCGGCATGTTTAGCACTTCCACTATAAGCAGTACAAGGTTTTCGATAAAATCATCATGTAGGCTTGAGTCATATCCTATCTGATGCGATACATCACGCTCTGATACGATATGATTTGATACATTATTATTTAATAAAGTATTATTTAATAAAGTATTATTAATACACCTATCTTTTGTACTGTCTACATTTTTCACGTCTACATCCGCTACCCCTACATTTTGTGGGTGTAGAGGTGAGTCGAGAAGTTCATACTCATAGTAAAAAGTTTTTGCACCTTTTCTCATCTTATGCTGCATAAGATAACCTCGTGCTTTCAACTCTCGCCATGCACCGTCAAAAGCTCTTTCGCCTTCGGTACATATGCTCTGCAGATAACCCTTATACAGTGTAAAATCATCCAGCGTTATAAAGCTCTGGATCACTGAGTAAAGACCTTTTGCTTTTAGTGATATGGTACTATCACGCAAGATTTCATTCGAGATCATAGAGAAATTTATTTTTTTCTTGCGAAATTTTCCGCCACTGTACTCTGTCACTTTCTCACCACACTTTCTATATAATATTTTGTTTCATGAATATATATTTGCTTTCATGTTCTGAATATACATTATCATGAACTTTTATTATTGTCAATATGTTTTAGCGAATTTATATTTGCTTTCGTGTACTTTTATTCATCATAATTGACACTATTTCGTTTGTATGGTAAACTTTTATATAGAAACTTTATGGCATTTTATGGAGTATAATTAGATGGAAAAAAGAAATTCATATATAAGGTATTACAAATTATTTGATTTACTAGCCAGACGCGGCATGAAACGTACTGACTTAAAGAAAGAACCTTTCTCTTTTAGTCCGGCGACTATCGCAAAGCTTGGACAAGGGGACACTGTTACGACGGAAACGATCAGCCGCTTATGTCAGTATCTTGATGTTCAGCCCGGAGACATCATGGAGTATGAGCCACCAGCAAAGGAAGAAAAATAAAGTTCTGTAAGCGATTTTCCGCGGCGAAAGTGTACAATCTTACCTTTTGCCCCACTAAAAACGCTCTCAGGGCTTTTTTATTTAGAAATTACAGGGTTTAGCGTTGCTTCAGCGGTGTTCTTTTTTGTTCGGATTTGTATGTAAAGCGGGATAGTGAGAAAGACCTCGATAGCGGTCACAGACAGCCCCGACACCCGCGGACATGTAAACCATCCCCCGGCAGCAGTCACACAAGGCGCACAGTATCGCAAGCTGATAGCAAGATAAAAGTATGATAACGGCGGATCATACCGCCCCAAAAATAAAAAGCGCGGATGTGATACCCCCATTCACGCAAGCAGATCAAGCCTTGAAACATGCGCCCACACAGGCGAAACTTTTCCTTCTGGCACATCTTCACCCGCCTGATCGCCACACAAGGGCGTAAGCCCGGCAGCAGTCTTTTATCTGGTATCTGCTGCCACATCCGCGATAGCAAGCCTTTATAGCTCTATGTAAGCCAGATAGTATGCCGACACGCAAGGCAGTATAAGCCCAAGCAAGCCATCCAGCAAGAAAAAAGGGGGCAAAAAAATAAGTGGCAAGATTTCTCTCACCACTCAACTCTTTACTGCATTTCTGCATCAATTTCTCTTTTGTACTTGTAATATGTATTTCTGGCAAGTTTTAGTGTTTCCATGACTTCTTTATCTGTCATCGTGCCATCGTAGCACTTTGCCATCTTCCTGATCTTGCCCTTCATCTCTTTACTTTTCTTAGTCTCATAGCGATTTCCAAGACGCGCTTCTGCGATTTTCTTACCCGCTCCACTTGCTTTCATACCGTCCGATGTTCTTTTATGATTGTTTTTTAATTCTTTTTCGGCTTCTTCAAATGCTTTTTTAATATCATCATTAACTTTAGCTTGCATAAACTCTTTTAAGGCATCCAGTATCTTTGTAATTAAATTAGATTCTGCACTTCCATCATTGTCAAAATCTACACTAAATCCTGCTTTTTCAAAAGATTGCTTATAGGATTCTGTATCAATATGTCTATCTTTAATAAATATTAAATTGATACCCTTGTTATATAAATCAAAATAGTCCTTCGTTCCCTCTTCTGCACTTCTGCTCATTCTTGAAACCATGTAAAAGATAATGGTGTCACCTTTTTCAACCTTTTTAAGCAACTTTTTCCACTCTGGTCGATCATTCGTCGATCCTGTATACGCTTCTGAAAAGATAACCGCGTCTGCTGCCATCTTTTTTATAGCATCAATCTGAAGCTGTAAGCTCTGTTTTGGTTTACTAATTCTTGCATATCCATATGTTTTACCCATGTTCTTTTCTCCTTTATGTATCAATTTATTCGTTCGTTTAATTTGATACATTTATTCTAGCACCGGATGAGTCAAAAGTCAATCATTTTTGATACATTTTTGAACACGTTTAATTTGATACACTTATTTACAGAGAATCACTGCAGAAAGAAGTGGGAAAGTAAGCTTTTATTCTTACTATCCCACTATGATATATCTTCGGTAAACTTTTTTAATTTGCTTAATTTTCAGTTAATTTCTAAAAATTCATGCAATTTTTGCTTAGTTCGGTTCGAATTAAAATTACATTAAACAGATTGATGCTTGCGGTCTTTTCCCCACTTTCTTCACGCTACTGGCATGAACTTTCTGCATCTATCCACTAAGGTATCGCGCTTCCATCCTAAGAACTCTGCCCATTCAATGTCAGCCATAAAGTAAAGGCACATGCGGGCTTCACTTGAAGTACATACCAGCTCTGCTACTGCATCAGTAAACTTCTGCTTTCCTGACAGCTTCAGGACTTCCAGAAGCGCGTCCTTGCCTATATGATGGGTTTTATCCTCGGTGCGGAAAAGGTACTTGTACATGTCTGGATCACATATCTGCAGTCCGGCATGGTCGCCCAGTCCATCAGTGCCGACAAAAAAGACGTTCTGCCGCATGATCTCTTCCTCAACTTGATCCACAGTAAGAAGTGCGTAACCTTTAGCACCAGCCGGGATCGTGATATCTTCACGTGTGACGCTTGAACGAAAGCCGATATCCCACGCATAACAATTGTCAACTCTTACACGATCATTTCTACTAAATTCTCTAATTTCCATAGTATCTTATTCTCCTTTTATTTAAAAATGTTATCAAAATTTTCCAGTTCTTCTTTGGATGCTCCTACGACGCTTATAACGTCCGGCATATCAAAGATGTCGTCAAAATCGGATGTACAGCTTTCAACTTTTTTATCGTCAAAAATGCCATCAAACTCTCCGCGCGCCATATCAAAAGCTGTCACAAGTGCCGCATCATCAGCGGGTGCAATAGATATAATCGAATGCCCTATATAATCATAAACCATAGGAACTCGACCTTGTTCTTTCCAACCACCGTCATAAATTATTTCGCCATCATTGTCTTTTGTGCCGGAAAACTCAACGCTTCCATAGACCGGACTTCCGCTTTCAAGCTGCTTTTCAAGCCATCTCACAAAGTTGGGATAACGGCTCTCGTTTATGTAACCTGTGGCACATAAACATCTATGTACTTCACCATCTATTTCAATATCTTCAATACTCCAATCTTCAAATGAACCCACTTGCACAGAATCCTCAAAAACTGGCATGTTTCTGAGCTGTCCGGTCAGTCCGTGTCCATAAGGCACTTCTTTATCGTCATCAAGGAACTCAGCACATAATGGCATACCCTTTACACTATCCGCATTATCGCGGGTGTACTGCTCCAAGTAAGTTATACCGTTTCTGTTCCAGTGCTGCCGATCCGGGTGTACATCATGTAAGACTAACTTTATCTTACGCCGTCCCGGTATATCCCCCGCCAGCAAGGAAAAGTTACAACTTTCACTTATCATCTTTTACAATCTCCTTCCTTAAAACTTGTTTACGCCACTCTTCACAAGGCGTGAAGCGGATCACGTTATGTGCCGGAATCTCAATGCTCTTTTTCTCCGAAAAGTCATATCCCTTATGCGCCTTAAAAGGCTTTATCGCGAAGTTTCCGAAATACTTGAGACTTACCTTTCCGTCTTGCTCTAATCCTTCCGATATAAGCGTAACAACGGTGTCAACTGCGTCTGCTGCCATCTCATAAGAGCAGCATTGTATCTCACTATATCGCCGTATCATCTCGCTTCTCGTCATACTTTTACCCCTCTCAAACTTACGTTTAGTTTCTGGCTCGGTACAAGCTTTACCACGGCTTTATCATGGCTTTCACATCTTCCGCCTACGATGGCGTTATGTTCCAAGACTCGTCCTTTACGTGTGTATGTACCAATTGTCCCCAAGCCTTGCAGCTTCACGCATAAACCCTCTCTCAGGCACGCCAGAAGCTCGTCTATGACCATCTTTACAGCAACATCAGCGTCTTTTATCTGAAGCCCGTTCGTCTTTGCTATACGGCGGATAAACGCGGATTGTGTCAATGTTCTACCACGATTTTCCGCAAATTTTTTACTATTCATATTCCTTATATTACTTCTCCCATATTCATTCAAATCCATATTTTTCACTTCTCCTACTGTTTCTAAATCCTTCCCAACCAGAAAAAAAAGAGAAAGTGGGATTTTCCCAGATTGTGTAAAAATTTCCACTACATCTTTTCCTTTTTCCTTTTGGTCGGCAGAGTGCCAGCCACTACTTGATAAGAAGTCAAGATTTCCCGGCACGATACCAAAATACATATAAGAACATATATATTAAAAATTTTCTTTATATTGTTTTTACTATTTCTTTTATTTATGCCACGCATCTTTTGATGAGTGGCAGACAACACGCTCTGTGTTGTCTTTTATGTCCTTATCAAAAGATAAGTCCATATATTTGTTCCAAAATCATACACTTTTCTTAACTATTCAGAAATTTGCATTTTTTTGGAACACCTATATCTTTCCAATTATCCAATATGTCTTTTTGAAGTACTCAGATTTTCTTGAAAGTTCTCTCCTAGATTCAATAACATACTGATATTGACAGTCTTGAAGTTTTCCATTCAAAGTATTGATCCCCATCGTGCGATCATGCAACCCCAGAATATCCTTAAATCGGCTCTTCAATTCCTTTTGCTGTTCTTTGAACAACTTTTTTCCTTCAATCTCTTTAAGATAGTCCAGAAAAATATCATGGCTCTGTGTATATATCTTTAGCTCTGCTCTTTTCCCTGATAGCTCCGATCCAAGGCGGTCAAACAATACCTTTTCATAACTGGAATCTTTCATCTCTAGTGTAGTCGAATAATCCAACCGATACTTCCGTAATGCCATTTCGTTAATTTTTAATTCCTCATTCCTGAAATCGCAATAAAATATCTTATTTTCACGGGCGATACGTCGCGCGTCTAAATTTAGAGTACACATAGTTTTTATGAATTGTTCTTTGTTATCTAAGTATTGTTCTACTGCTTCAAGTTGCTTTCCGTCCATTCGATTGAAGTTATTTATCGCTCTACCATCATAGATTCTGAAGTAAAAGCGGCATGTATCAAGGCTATCTATGGGACGTTTTCGCCCTATGGCTTGAAGCATACAGTCAATGTCAAAAATTTCCGAAATTATATGCTTTACTGCATCATCTTTTATATCAATGCCATTATCCAAAATTTTAGTAGTAAACAAAATTCTTTTAGAGAATTTGCATTCTTTGACTGCTGCCCGGTTTACAAAATCACATTTTTGTCCTTTGGCACATAAATAGTCTGCATCAGTTCCGTAAATTTCGTACATTTCTTCAAGCCTCTTTATTGAATTGACGAATACCAATATTTTTTCTTCATCGTCTGCACTCAATATGTAGTCAATTAAATCTTGCAATTGATCCTTTTTGTATGTAAATACTCGTTCAACATATGAATAACTTTTTTCAATTTTAAAAATATGATCCGGCTCAACCTTTCCGTTAGCTTCCAATTCGCTAAAAAAGCTATCTGCTGTAGCAGACATGAGAATCACAACACTTTGCGTTTGACTCATTACATATTGATATGCTATATCCGTGTAACTATTGAATTTCGCGTCTGTCCAGAAATAATGACATTCATCTGAAACAATCAGATCATATTTCGGTAAATTTTTCTTAATTCTTAATTTTGCCTGTAATCTTTGATACGTCCATACAGTAACCAAGGGATAGCGGTTTATTTGCGGCTTAACCTGAGATTCTAACTTTTCCCGATTACATAAATACAAAATCCGCTTATTCTGACTTACATAGTATGGTATCAGCACATTTATGACAAAATGCGATTTTCCGCAGCCAGTTCCCCCATTTAAAATTACAAGGCAGTCTTTCCATGTAGTATATAATTCGCCGATTATATCGGACATATAAATATTTGAACCCAACATATGAACTATCTCCTTTATCTTTCCTGATTATTGGTATAATCTGTAATAGCTTCCATCAGCTCCGGCGATTCAAAGAAGAAAAATAAATTCTTTTCTGGATTTTTATAATCTTTCCTTGATTCTGCCAGGACAAAGCCACGCATCAAGAGATAGCCTGCCAGTCTTTGTGAAAAAATCGCTTTACATTTAATTTTCTTTTCATTCATATTTATTTCTCCTAAAATTTGCACATTTTTGTAACAAAAAAAGCACTCAAAACAGAGTGCATAATTTCTATACACTTCTATTCTAAATGCTTTTTGCTGTAAGTGACCTCTACAAGTCACATGAAATCATTATTCAGTTTTTCTTTGGCTGTATTATATCACAAAACATTTATTTGTCAAGTATCAACGCTTGACACAACTTTAAGTTTTTCATTTGGTTGCCATTTATATGATACACACAGCTTCGCCAAAATCGTCTTGATGGCGGATATCTCGAAGATTCTTGTAGACCTGTCGCACCTATCAGCTAGGATAGTGGCGATCCACTCGACTTCTTTTGATGTAAAGTTAACAGTCATCTGCTGCCCTCGCCCTCTTGCTGCATAGCAAGATAGGTTACTATCGTGTCTACATTAATCAAAAAGCTACCTTTAAGAAACTCTTTGACTTTTCTGGCGCTCTCCGCGGTCAGACATCGCTGCCCTTTCGCCCACTCCGCTAGTGAAGTGCGCGGGATCTTCGTGCAACGCGCCGCATAGCTTACGGTTAAACCGTTGAGATCAAGATACTCGTTGAACACATCAACAAGCTGCAGCGTTATATCTTTATCTTTATCTTTCATTTAGTTTTAAACTCCTTCTGCGGTGATTTTTTCACCTAAAAAAATTTTTTAAAGAGGGACACAGAACCGTCAACTGCATCCCCTCTGTGTTGGGTTTAGACTCTTCTCTCTGCCAAAAGGCAGATATCAGCACACACGCCCGTATGCGCTCATATCAACCCTTGACTGCTCCAGTCTCCGGCATATGCCTAGTCGCCGCTACGCACCGGGGACAGCTCTCTATTCAATTTTTATATATATAAATAAAGGTACAATAGATTGTGTGAGCCTTTAGCTCATCGCAAGACATACATGATTATGCCCTCCGATCAGCTAAGGAGGAGGCGGCAGAGCAGTTACCGCCACTTGTATATCGAACCTTCAGGGTACATCTCTTGTTTCATAAATTATGTATATGGCTTTAAATCCGCTGTAACCGCGTCGGTTATCGCGTTGGAGAAAATTCAGATAATAAAAAAACATGTGCGGAAGCTTTTTATCTCTCTTTCCATAAATTATCATCTTATCCGAAAAAGCTCTGAAATGCCGTGTTTATCGTGTTTCAGAAATTTTAAATAAATAAATTGAACTACGGAATCACTTTTATCCCTCTTTCCATAAATTGTCAACGGGGCTTTAAAAGCCTTGTAACCACGTTGGTTATCGTATTGCAGAAATTTAAGCTGAATTTTTGAACTGTCAATCTTTTATCTCTTCTTCCATAAATTATCAGCAAGCGATAAAATCCGCTGTAACCACGCTGGTTATCGCGTTGGAGAAACTTCTCAACCTTTCTTTGCTAACTTTATCCTTTCCCATAAACTATCGACAGTCAATAAAGTCTGCTGCAATATCGTTGGTTATCGTATTACGGAAATTTAAGAATTTAAAAAGCGTTTGTCTATTCTCTTTTCCATAAATTATCGACAGACCTTAAAACCACCTGTAACCACGCTGGTTATCGCATTACAGAAGGCTTTCATCCTGTAAGTTGGTGTCGTACTTCTTCTGTCTCTTCTTCCATAAATTGTCGACGACAATAAAATCACCTGTAAGTACGCTGGTTATCGTATCACAGACGAAAAAGATAACCAAATTGAAAGCGTCTTAATTCTCTTTGTATGACTTCATTTAACTTTTATAGAACAAATAAAATTTGTGTTTTATTTTAGGCACAAAAATAGCCCCACAATGCGATTTCTCACACGTGGGGCATTTTCTCTGTTTGGACATATAAGACACTACGTTTTATTCATAGTATCTATGGAATACTCACATAAAAATGCTTACATTGATATCTTCCCATCGGAAGATCCTATGTTTTGTTGAATATGTGTATAAATAGGACTTTGCATCAGCTAAATTTATAACATATTCATACATTTTTGTGAAAGAATTATTTCCTACCTTCGTTAATAGCTGCCTGTGCTGCTGCAAGACGAGCGATCGGTACACGGAATGGTGAGCAGGATACATAGTTAAGACCGATCTTGTGGCAGAATTCTACAGAAGACGGATCTCCACCATGCTCGCCGCAGATACCTACGTGAAGGTTCGGGTTAACCGGTTTGCCGAGTTCGATAGCCATCTTCATCAGCTTGCCAACGCCAACCTGATCCAGTTTTGCAAATGGATCGTTCTCGAAGATCTTAGCGTCATAGTATGCGTTGAGGAATTTACCTGCATCATCACGGGAGAAGCCGTATGTCATCTGAGTAAGGTCGTTTGTACCGAAGCAGAAGAAGTCTGCTTCTTTAGCGATCTCATCAGCTGTAAGAGCTGCTCTCGGGATCTCGATCATTGTACCAACTTCATACTGAAGATCAGAACCAGCGGCTTTGATCTCAGCATCAGCTGTCTCAACTACGAATTTCTTAACATATTTAAGCTCTTTTACATCGCCAACAAGTGGGATCATGATTTCCGGTTTGATTGTCCAGTCCGGATGAGCTTTCTTAACTTCGATTGCTGCGCGGATAACTGCTGTTGTCTGCATCTTAGCGATTTCAGGATAAGTAACAGCAAGACGGCATCCACGATGTCCCATCATCGGGTTGAACTCATGAAGAGAAGCGATGATAGTCTTGATCTGCTCTACAGTTTTGCCCTGAGCATCTGCAAGTTTCTTGATGTCAGCTTCATCTGTAGGAACGAACTCATGAAGAGGCGGATCCAGGAAACGGATAGTAACAGGGTTACCTTCCAGAGCTTCAAAGAGACCTTTGAAGTCATCCTGCTGATATGGAAGAACTTTTTCAAGTGCTTTTTCTCTCTCTTCTGCTGTTTCGGAGCAGATCATTTCACGGAATGCATCGATACGTCCCTCACCGAAGAACATATGCTCTGTACGGCAAAGACCGATACCTTCTGCACCAAGCTCTACAGCTTTCTTAGCATCTGCAGGAGTATCTGCGTTTGTACGAACTTTCATTGTTCTGTACTTGTCAGCCCATGCCATGATGCGTCCGAACTCACCAGCGATTGTAGCGTCTACAGTCGGGATGATTCCGTCGTAGATGTTACCGGTTGTACCATCGATGGAAATGAAGTCTCCTTCATGGAACTCTTTACCAGCAAGTGTGAATTTCTTGTTTTCTTCGTCCATAGCGATATCACCGCATCCGGATACACAGCACTCACCCATACCACGGGCAACAACTGCTGCGTGAGATGTCATACCACCACGAACTGTCAGGATACCCTGAGCAGATTTCATACCTGTGATGTCTTCCGGAGATGTCTCAAGACGTACAAGTACGACTTTTTCTCCTCTTTCAGCCCATTCAACAGCGTCATCAGCTGTGAATACGATCTTACCGCAAGCAGCTCCAGGAGAAGCGCCAAGGCCTTTACCCATTGGTGTAGCAGCTTTCAGAGCAGCAGCATCAAACTGTGGGTGAAGAAGAGTATCAAGGTTACGTGGGTCGATCATAGCTACAGCTTCTTCTTCTGTTCTCATTCCCTCATCAACAAGGTCACAAGCGATCTTTAAAGCAGCCTGAGCTGTTCTCTTACCGTTACGTGTCTGAAGCATATACAGTTTACCATGCTCTACAGTAAACTCCATATCCTGCATGTCTCTGTAGTGTTTTTCAAGTGTTTCGCAAACCTGTTTGAACTGTACGAATGCTTCCGGGAATTTCTGTTCCATTTCGGAGATGTGCATAGGTGTACGAACACCGGCAACAACGTCTTCACCCTGAGCATTTGTAAGGAATTCACCAAACAGACCGTTAGCTCCTGTAGCAGGGTCACGTGTGAAGGCAACACCTGTACCACAGTCATCACCCATGTTACCGAATGCCATCATCTGTACGTTAACAGCTGTACCCCAGGAATACGGGATATCGTTGTCACGACGATATACGTTCGCACGTGGGTTGTCCCAGGAACGGAATACGGCTTTGATAGCACCCATTAACTGTTCCTTAGGATCAGTTGGGAAATCAGCACCGATTTTTGCTTTATATTCAGCTTTGAACTGTTCAGCTAATTCATGAAGGTCTTCTGCAGTAAGTTCAACATCCTGCTTAACACCTCTTTTAGCTTTCATCTCATCGATAAGTTCTTCGAAATATTTCTTTCCGACTTCCATAACTACATCAGAGTACATCTGGATGAATCTTCTGTAGCAGTCCCATGCCCAACGAGCATTGCCGGATTTTTCAGCAAGTACGTTAACAACGTCTTCATTTAAACCAAGGTTCAGGATAGTATCCATCATACCTGGCATAGAAGCTCTCGCACCAGAACGAACGGAAACAAGCAGAGGATTTTCTTTGTCACCGAATTTCTTTCCGGTAACTCCTTCCATTTTGGTGATTGCTTCCATGATCTGAGCCATGATCTCATCATTGATCTGTCTTCCGTCTTCATAGTACTGAGTACAAGCTTCTGTTGTGATTGTGAAGCCCTGAGGTACAGGAAGACCAAGGTTTGTCATTTCAGCAAGGTTGGCACCTTTACCACCCAGAAGGTTTCTCATATTAGCGTTACCTTCTGTAAACATGTAAACCCATTTTGCCATTTTACATTTTCCTCCTAAATTATTGTTCTTTTGTAACTATTCAGCATTCTGTTGTGAAGTAACTGAACAGCCACACCTTTCGCACATAAGTAAATATATGTTTCTTATACGCACATAATTATTTTATAGAATTTGTGTCATTTCGTCAAGGTTATTCTGCTAAAATTAGCTAAAATTTTTATATATTCTGCATAAAGTGATTTATTTTATTATTCTTATTATTGTTAAGGTTTTCTCAGTCCTTTATTCTGGTCTTTATCTATATTTTTCTCTCACATCTCATTATAACAGGAAAAAACGGGAAGCAAAACAGATAAGTTGATCTGCCCGGCTGCCCGTTTATAATTTTCATCAATTATTTCTTTCTGCCTTTTTTCATGTTCAGTACCAGATGTCTCGGCATACCATTTACCATAATAGGCTGATAATCTCCCTGGATCAGAGGTTTAATATAGTCTACAAAATTCTTAGTTACGTTTGTAGCATCTTTATTCATCCATTCTCTCGGAACAAGTTTCTCCTCATTTGCGATTCTGTGTACATCGTAGATACCTGTAGCTGCCATGTAGGGATCATCGGAAACACGGTCGATAACAACCATCTTACCTGTGTCACCTTCATCTGCAGCTTTAACTGCAGCACCACCTACCATGAATGCTTCATCAATATCCACTCTGGATGCCATGTGGGAAGCACTTCTCTGTAATGTGGAAAGTTCAACAGCTCTTGTCTTGCATCCGCACTCCGCTGCCAGGAAGTTTGCCAGATAAGTGGCTGTTCCCTGAAGCTGTTTGTGTCCAAATGCATCCACATAGTCTCCCACGCTTCCAAGCTCACATACATATCTTCCGTCTGCCAGCTTGATTCCCTCGGAAACTGCGATTACAATAGATGCTTTTTTATTCAGAAGATCTTTTACTTTTGCAAGGAATTTCTCAACATCAAAAGGCACTTCCGGCAGATAGATCAAATCCGGTCCGTCGCAGTCCTCAGATTTTGCCAGTGCTGTGGCACCTGTAAGCCATCCGGCATTACGTCCCATAATCTCCATGATCGTAATCATATTTTTCTTATAAGTAAGTCCCAGTGCATCGCGGATCACTTCTTTTGTGGATGCGCCGATATATTTTGCAGCACTTCCGAATCCGGGTGTATGGTCTGTCAGCGCCAGGTCATTGTCGATTGTTTTCGGAACACCAAGGAACTTCTGAGTCTGTCCTGTGAGAATCGCATAATCAGACAGTTTCTTGATCGTATCCATGGAATCATTTCCGCCAATGTAGATAAACGCATAGATATCCAGTTTATTTAAGATCTCAAAAATTTTCTCATAAATTGCTTTATCTTCGTGAATCTCAGGAAGCTTGTAACGACAGGAACCTAAAAATGCAGATGGTGTTCTCTTGAGTAATTCGATATCCAGTTCTGAATGAATCTGTGTTGACAGATCAATATACTGTTCATCCAACAGTCCCTGAATGCCGTGAAGCATTCCGTATACTTTGTCAAATCCTCGTTCAATGGCATTCTTATAAACTCCGGCAAGACTGGAATTGATTACTGCAGTAGGTCCTCCTGATTGTCCAACAATGATATTTCTTTTTTTCGCCATAGCAATGACCTCCTTGTTTTCACGTTTTGTTCATTATGTCTTAGAGTGTGTCTGAAAAATGCTTTACGCAAGATGTGCGTCACAATTTTTCAGACGCGCTCTGGTCCCGCAGGACTCGTTGAGGTAAATTGTAACAAATATTTTTTTATTCGTCAATCATTTATTGTAGTTTTTACACATATGATTTCTGTGTTTCGTCACTATATCAGTGTATTTTTCAATTTACCACGACATTTCAGATCTATTTTTGTATATTTATAACTATAATTAATCCGGCCCATGTGTTATACTTATAGACAGATTGATTCCGGCATCAACTTATAGCAATCAAAACCTTTTTTAAAATTGCCGGACATCAATGTCCGTGACTATTCGGTACCTTCGCAGTTACGAACCAAAATGCATTTCAAATCACCTTCGGTGATTTGCAGGATACTGCCAGCTGAACAGTTACACAATATTTATCGATCAAGGAGGATTCATTTATGATCCATACAATTGAAAACGACTATCTTAGAGTATCTGTAGACGATCATGGTGCTGAGCTTTGCAGCATTTTTGATAAAGTACATAACAGAGAAGTGATCTGGCAGGCAGATCCGGCTTACTGGAAACGCCACGCCCCTGTTCTTTTTCCTAATGTGGGACGTCATTTTGAGGATCACTATCGTATTAATGGAGTCGAATATCCCTCCAGTCAGCATGGGTTTGCCAGGGACAGCGAATTTACCTGCGTGGATATGACTGCTGATTCCATCACCCATAGGCTGAAATCTTCTGATGCCACAAGAGAAAATTATCCATATGATTTTGAGCTGAAGATCAAGCATGTTCTGGAGAAGAACCAGGTCAGTGTATGCTGGGAAGTGATCAGCCTTAATGATGAAACCATGTATTTTACAATTGGCGGCCATCCTGCATTCAATGTACCTGCCGGAGGAATTGGCTCCCAGGAGCAATATCATCTTACTTTCGACGGCAGGGATTCCCTCTCCTATCTGCTGATCGACATGTCATCAGGCACCGCGGTCGCAGATAAAGCTTATACACTGGAGCTTGAGAATGGTTCCTGCCTTATTGATGCTCACATGTTTGACAAAGATGCCCTTATTTTTGATGACCAGATTGAAAAGGCCGGCATCGCTTTCCCTGACGGAACTCCTTATGTGGAACTGATCTGTCATGGATTTCCAAGCTTTGGCATCTGGTCCGTCCCGGGTTCTCCTTTTGTATGTCTTGAACCATGGATGGGACGCTGTGATGATTTTGGATTTAAGGGCGAGCTTCCGGAAAAGAAATATATCAACACTCTGGACAAGGATGAAATTTTTACTGCATCATATGAAATAAAAATTTATTAATTTTCTCCATTTATCCTGAAAGCTGTGCTATAATGTCACAGTATATGAAAGTCATCCTGTCCGGTATCCACGAATTTACCCATGCAGACATGACTGATTCATGGCAGCCACTCAGGACTTTCATAGAAAAACACAGGAGGAAATTTCCATGACTAGAGAAGAATTTCAGAAGCTGACACAGGATGTTGTACTGCTCGACGGTGCTACCGGTTCCAATCTTATGGCCGCCGGAATGCCAAGAGGAATCTGTACAGAAGCATGGATCATGGAGCACAAAGAAGTTCTGCAGAATCTGCAAAAGGCTTATGTTGAAGCAGGAAGCCAGATCGTATACGCACCTACTTTCGGCGGAAACCGTTACAGTCTCGGACTTCACGGACTGCAGGATAAGCTTGCGGAAATGAACCATGCACTTGTAAATATTTCCAGAGAGGCAGTAGGACATAAGGTCTATGTTGCCGGTGATATTACCACAACAGGCAAGATGATGGAGCCTGCCGGTGATCTCACCTATGAGATGGCATATGAAACATACTGTGAACAGATTAAGGTTCTTGAGGATGCAGGTGTTGATCTGATTGCTGCGGAAACCATGATTAATATCGAGGAAACACTTGCTGCACTGGATGCTGCTGCATCCGTAAGTTCTCTTCCTGTAATGTGTACAATGACCGTAGAAGCTGACGGAAGCATTTTCAGCGGAGGAAATGCTGTGGAGGCTGCGATTGCCCTTGAGGGTGCAGGTGCTGTGGCAGTTGGGATCAACTGTTCTGTAGGACCTGACCAGCTGGTATCCGTTGTCCGCAATATCAAAGAGAACGTATCCATTCCTGTCATTGCCAAACCTAATGCCGGTATGCCGACGATTGATGATCAGGGAAATGCCATTTACAGTATGGACGCCAAAAGCTTTGCTGAACATATGAAGGTTCTGATCGAAAATGGTGCGTCTGTTGTTGGAGGATGCTGTGGTACTACTCCGGAATTCATCCGCGAGATAAGCAGAAGCCTCGGAAGATAGATTTTGTATCTTCGACAGCCATAGTCAGACGAATAACGAATATTCGCAGCCAAAGCAGGGAACTTTCCTGATTCGGTTAAAGAGGGATATGACTCAAAAAAGCACATAACTTAGGATAGAATCTGTCTCAATCCGAGATATTCTCATCCTCTGTTATGTGCTTTTTGGTAATTGTCCGGCTTTCCTCTGTCCTGATTCTGCGAAAATACCATGGCAATTCTATAAACAATTGCGCTTTTTATTATCTGCTTTTCATCTACTTCACTTTGATTGCCTTCTTCGGACACATCTCCTGGCAGCAGAAACAGCGGATACACTTTCTGTAATCATATACCGGCGGCTTTCCTTTGCCTTTTCTGAAATCCACAGCTTTCCCCGGAACCGGACAGCTCTGCACACAGATCCCGCAGCGGACACATTTATCAGCTTCTATATATGGTTTTTTCTGAAAAATGTTTAACGCTCCCGCCATTCTTGTCCAGATATTCTTTCGCACTTCTGTGCGGTCTACATTAAAAGCCGGATTTCCGTATTTTTTCACTGCCTCTGCCATGGAAATCTCCCCGTCTGGTGTCAGAAGGGTAATCTCCTCTTCTTTCCATGTACCAAGTCCCATTTTCTCGCCATGATAGTTCGTCGGAACCATCTCCGGTTTCAGATAAACCAGACGGCTGAATACACTGTCCAGTGCAACCGGATCTGTGGACATCAGCAGTACATTCATAGGAACCGGATCTCCCGAACCCGGTCCGTTGCCCTCCATGGCCACGATCCCATCCATCACATACAGCTTCGGTGCCACACATTTATTCAGATCAATAAGCATTCTGGCAAAGCTGTCTGCACTCGGGTACTGCGTGTGCCCCTTCGCTTTATGGAATCCATATACAAACCCATAGCTGTTCTTAACCGCACCGGTGATACGTTCTAATGCATGTGTTTTCATCTTGCTCAGGGAAATCACACAGTCCTGCTCCAACAGTTCTTTTGGCAGGATAAATTCCTTTGCCTGGACTCCCTGCGGATAAGCAGTTTTCACGCCCTCAGAATAATCAACAGCCGGAATATGATATTTCTCCAGATAAGTATCCATTCCTGTTCCGCGAATCACTGCCTGAGTGGTTCCATGACCGCAGGAATCTGCAAGCACAATATTCTCATACCCACTTTCACGCAGGATTCCCGCAAAAACTCCTACTACAACCGGATGTGTGATCACTGCTTTCTCTACCTCTGCTTTTTTCAGCAGATTCGGCTTCAGCAGGATCTTCGCATCCTTTGGAATCAGAGTCTCCACTCCACCCAGAAAATCCAGCCCCTGTTTCAGCAGCATATAGATTTTTTCTTCATCATATTCCCGGCAGGGAAGTAATACCACTTTACTTTTCACCAAATTCACGCACCTTTATCATCTCCGGACAGATCCACCTGTCTCAGTGCTTTTCTTACCGGCAAAATACATGCCGGCACTACAGAGAGACAGTCCACACCCATCCTCAGAAATTCTTCTGTCAGGGCAGTGTCTGCTGCAAGTTCCCCGCAGATACAGACACGTCTATTTTCTGCATGTCCCGCTTCGATCACCATTTGAATCATACGCAGCACTGCCGGGTGATGGTCATTATATTTCTTGCGCAGAAGCGGATTCTGTCTGTCCATCGCCAGTGTATACTGACTCAGGTCATTGGTTCCAAGACTCAGGAAATCCACTCTTCTGGCAAGCTCCCGGCTGATCATGACTGCTGCCGGAGTCTCGATCATGATTCCTGTCTTAATATGTTTATACGGAATTCCTTTTTCATCCAGCCCGATCTTTACTTCCCGGATAATTTCTTCAATCTCATCCATTTCCTCTTCTGAGCTGATCATCGGATACATCAACGCCAGATTTCCATATGCACTCGCCCTGAAAATTGCCCGAAGCTGTGCCTTGAACATTCTTTTTCTGTCAAGGCAGAGACGGATTCCTCTGTTCCCCATGATCGGATTTGTCTCGTCCGGGATATTCAGATATTCTGCCTGCTTGTCTGCTCCGAGATCTGCCGTACGGATCACAGTGAGCTTTTCTCCCATGGTCTCCGCAATCTTTTTGTATGCAAGAAACAGCTCATTTTCACGAGGATAATTTTCTCTTCCAAGATACTGGAATTCACTGCGCAGAAGACCAATCCCGGCAGCTCCGTAATACAGCACACTGTTCAGGTCGTCCATATTTCCGATATTGGCATAGATTTCAATTTTTCTGCCATCTTTTGTGATATCCGGTTCTCTCCTTAATTTCAGAAGCTCTTCTCTTTCTTCTTTATCAGCCTGCCTGCGGATCTCATATTCTTTTTTTACCTCTTCATCCGGATCAATATACAAAGTTCCGGTATATCCGTCCACAATAGCCTGCCGTCCGTCCCACTCCGAATCTGTGTCAATTTCCAGCAGAGCCGGTATATTCATTGTTTTTGCCATAATGGCAGCATGAGACATGTCGGAACCATGATGGGTAACAATAGCCATCAGTTTATCCTTATCCATCTCCATCAGTTCTGTTGGCGTGATACTCTCCGTCACAACGATCACAGGCTCATCCCCAAGATCTATCCTGGGAGAGATACCTCCCAGTTCACCGATCAGGCGGTCGGAAATCTCCCGCATATTATCCAGCCGTTCTTTAATCGCAGGCTCTTCCAGAGTTCTGAAAGTCTTAAGCATCTCATCCCTTGTAGTCATTACCGCATAGGCAGAATTTACTTTTTCACTCTGTATGACACTCTCAATGGCACGTTGAAAGCTTTTTCCCTCCAGCAGATTCTTCTGTCTGAGAAAAATCTCTGCCTGGGTTCCCTGAATTATGCAGTTTTTTTCATATAAATCCTCCAGCTGTTCCATGACTCTGGTGCGCGCCTGCCGGAAAATATTCAGCTCTGTTTTCACATCTGTGATCTCGTACTGGCGCATCTGATATTCGCTTTTATGATAATACAGTATCTTACCGATGGCAATTCCGGAAAAGGCACCGGTTCCCTTGTAAACATCCATATTAACTCCTTAGTTGATTAACCCCTTAGTCGCAGGCAGCCTTAAATTCAGTCCAGTTCTTCTGATACTGTGCGTCTGCGTCCTGGCTTACATTCTGGACGATCTCGCCCTTTGTAACGTCATCCGGAACTACCAGATCCGGATTTACCAGCTCATCTGCTGCTTTATTTGTGCTGTAATAGCCGATATAGTCTGTACATTTCGCTGCAACCTCCGGCTGCATGATGTAATCCATGAAAGAATATGCCGCATCTTTATCCGGCGCTTCACTTGGAATAAACATACCCATAATACCAAATCCAAGTCCTTCTTCCGGATATACCACCTTCAGATCAGGATTCTCAGCCAGAGCAGCTGTTACCTGAGAGGTATAAAGAAATGCAACACTTGCTTCTCCGTTGAGAAGTGCATTCTGTGTATTGTCATCCTGGATCAGACGTACATTCGGAGCAAGTTCCAGAAGCTTCTCTCCTGTTTTCTTGATCACGTCAACGTCCTCTTCATTCATGCTCTCGCCCATGGAAAGCTGGGTGATACCATTGAGCACACGATAGTTTGCAGTCAGTGCAATGCTGTCCTCAAGAGACGGATCCCAGAGGTCTTTATATCCTTTGATATCAATATCCACCTGTTCCGGATCATAAACGATCAGCGGGATGCCTGCTCCGTAAGGAACTGTGTATTCATCGTCTGGATCATAGAACTGTCCCTGATATAATGGGTTGATATTTTTGATATTCTCCAGAGAATCCTTGTCAAGCTTCTCTGCAAGTCCTTCCTGGATCGCAGTTTCCAGAATATAATCATCTGCGATTACAATATCATAGTCGCCGCCCTTTGCCATGGAAAGCTTCTCAAGCATGGTTTCATCTGTATCAAAGTTTGAATAAACAACTTTAACTCCTGTCTCTTTTTCAAAATCATCCAGAACTTCCTGCGGGAACATTCCTTCCCATGTAAAAAGTACAAGTTCTTTATCATCTCCTGCATCCTTGAATCCGGTGAATGCTGTTCCTGCCATTAATGCACACATCACTACTGCAAGTACTCTTTTTTTCATAAATGATCTCCCTTCTTATGCTCTGCATTGTTGTCTATATCAGTCACTGTCCGCCTTCCACCGTATCGGCAGACAGCGGCTATCCTTTTTTACTTTGCTTTTACTTTTGTCCAGAGTTCCGCAAATTTCTGCTTGATCTTTGGCTGCTGATAAGCAAAGATTTCGTTATTCGGATTGGTTGTATCCGGAATATAAGAACTGATCCCGGCATAGTCCCCCTCCTTCATGGTTTCAAAAGCACTCTTCACTGTAGAAGTATACCCTACTTCTTCCGTATTGGAAAGAGCAGATTTATCACTGATCATAAAATCAATAAATTCATGGGCAAGCTGTACTTCGCTGCAGTCCTTTGTGATAACCATTGCATCATACCATCTGTTGGTTCCCTGTTCCGGTGTGAAGTAGTCCAGATTCGGGTTTTCACTGATAATGTAAGATGCATCTCCGGAGTACACAACTGCCAGCGCTTTGTTTCCTGAAATCATGTTGTCGATCACATCATCGCCTGCATAGATCGGATCCATAGTGTCACGCTGATCGATCAGCCACTGATAAGCCTCCTCGATCTCAGACTCATTTGTAGTATTCATGGAATACCCAAGTGCTTTTAATGCTATCATAAAGGAATCCCTCTCAGAATCATACATGTAAATATTTCCTTTATATTTCGGATTACACAGAAGATTCCAGCCATCTTTCAGATCAGCCTCATCTACTACTGTCTTATCATAAAGGATTCCTACTGTTCCCCAGAAATACGGACAGGAATAACGGTTGCCCGGATCATAGCTCTGGTTCATGACATCATTCAGCAGATTTTTCTTATTCGGAATTTCTTTCCAGTCAAGTGCCTGCAGATATTCTTCTTTGATCAGTCTCTCAATCATGTAATCAGACGGGATCAGCACATCATAAGTCTCACCGCTTGAAAGCTTGGTGTACATCATCTCATTTGACTCAAAAGTCTCGTATACGATGGTACAATCATATTCTTTTTCGAAATCCTCAAGAAGAGAAAGATCCATGTACTCTCCTGCATTGTAAACTTTCAGCACATGAGTGGACTGCGCCACGAATCCCCATTTGATCAGCCCTGCCGTAACGGCAACAACCAGAACTACAGAGACAATTTTTACTGCTTTCCTGTTCAGCTTTCTGGCTTTATTCTTAAACTTCGGAAGCAGATTGGACAAAAGCAGTACCACGATGATGACTACGATCACGATGGTTGACAAAGCATTGATCGTCGGATTGATACGCTTTGTCATATTATATACAACAATAGAGATATTCTTTACACCATTTCCTGATACGAAATAGGAAATAACGAAATCATCAAATGACATGGTAAATGCAAGCAGCGCGCCTGCGAAAATACCCTCTTTGATCATCGGCACGATAACCTTTGTCAGAGCCTGAAAAGGTGTTGCCCCAAGGTCCATGGCAGCATTTGCCATATTCGGATCCAGAGCCCTTACCTTCGGATAAACGCTGGTAATTACATACGGGGTACAGAATGCAATATGTGCCAGCAGCATAGTCAGATACCCTTTTCGAAATCCCAGAGAAGAGAACAACAGCATCAGGCTGATGGCAGTTACGATCTCAGGATTCAGGATAGGGATATTATTAATATTCAAAAGCAGTTCCTTGATTACCTTCTTTGATTTGGATAAACCGATCGCTGTAATGGTTCCAAGTATTGTAGAAACAATGGTCGCAATGATCGCAATGGTAACAGATACATAAACTGCCTTAATTACTTCCCCGTTACCGAGAAGTTCCTGATACCAGCGCAGGGAAAAGCCTGTAAATCTGGTCAGTGACTTGGATGAGTTAAAGGAAAAGATCATCGTCACCAGGATCGGCAGGTAAAAGAAAGCAAGGCAGAGTACTACATATAACATTGAGAAAAATTTATTATTACGTTTCATGCCGTCCTCCCTTATTCATCTTTATCCATCTTCTTCATCAGGCTCATAAAGATCAGAATGAGCACAGCCAGAATCAGAGAAATCGCACTTCCGAAGTTCCAGTCGCCAACAGAGATAAACTGAGACTCGATCAGGTTACCGATCAGCATGTACTGTCCGCCTCCGAGAAGTTTCGGAATAACGAATGTGGAAATAGACAGCAGGAATACCATCATGATTCCATTAAGCACACCGGGGATGGACAATTTCCAGATAACCTTTGTAAAGGTCTGAAATTTATTTGCCCCCAGATCATAGGCAGCCTCGATAAAGGATTTATCCATTTTGCTCAGGGATGTATGGATCGGGATGATCATAAACGGCATAAAGTTACAGACCAGACCAACCACTACGGAAAAGTCTGTATACATCATTGTCACCGGGGAAATCCCCAGTAATCCAAGCAAATGGTTGATGATACCATTGTCTGACAGCAGGTTCATCCATGCATAGGTACGCAGAAGCATATTGATCCATTCCGGAATAGTTACCAGCAGGATCAGAAGACTCTGGGATTTCTCCGGACATTTGGAAATAATATATGCCAGCGGATAGCCAAGTCCCAGACAGATGACTGTCGTCAGAATTCCAAGCTTAAAGGACTTGAAAATAACGCTCATATACGTAGCTTCCAGGAATTTGCGGAAATTCTCCAGGGTGAAGGAGAACGTCAGCACTTCATTTCCATCTTCTGTAAATGCATATAATGCGATCAAAATCAGCGGGATGACAATGACCACAAATGCCCACACAAGATATGGTTTGATAAGATTTCTGTACTGTTTCATCAGTAGCTTCCCATCTTACACATAACATGGATGTCTTCAGGCCCGAATTTCAGTCCCACTTCCCTTCCGACTTCCGCATAATCTGTGGTATGAACCATATAAGTACGAAGCTCTGTCTCGATCAGGATTTCATAATGCACACCCTTGAAGGTAATATTGCGCACGATTCCCCTGATCTTTGCCTGACCGGGATCTACGATATCCAGATCCTCAGGTCTTAATACAACTTCAATCTCTTCATTATCTTCAAATCCCTTATCCACACATTCAAACTCAAATCCGTCAAAAGCAACCAGATAATCACGGATCATGGTTCCCTCGATAATATTAGATTCACCGATAAAGCCTGCAACAAAACGGTTTTCCGGCTCATTGTAGATATCTGTAGGCGAACCGATCTGCTGAATCTCACCGTTATTCATAACAACAACCGTATCTGACATGGACAGGGCTTCTTCCTGGTCATGGGTAACATAAATGAAAGTAATGCCAACTTCCTGCTGGATTTTCTTTAATTCTACCTGCATCTGTTTACGAATCTTTGCATCCAGTGCACCCAGAGGCTCATCTAAAAGCAGGACCTTCGGCTCATTTACCAGAGCTCTGGCAATGGCCACTCGCTGCTGCTGTCCACCTGAGAGCAGAGTTACATCTCTTTTCCCAAAGCCTTCCAGACCAACCATCTTCAGCATACGCTCCACCTTCTGGGCGATGACAGTTTTATCGACCTTCTTCAGGTTCAGCCCGAAACCGATGTTCTCCGCCACATTTAAATGAGGAAAAAGAGCATACTTCTGAAACACAGTATTAACCTCTCTCTTGTACGGGGGAAGCTTGGAAATCTCAATCCCGTTAAACAGTACTTCTCCGTCACTTGGTTCTTCAAAGCCTGCAATGATTCGAAGGGTGGTTGTCTTTCCACATCCGCTGGGTCCCAAAAGCGTCAGGAATTCCTTTTCGTAAATATCCAGATTGATGCCGCGCAAAACCTGCTGATCATCAAAATTTTTGGTCAGATTTTTTAACTCAATCAGTTTGTTCATCATCTTTTCCTTCCTCTGAATGTATTTTTCTCTGTTTTTTTATAATCCGGCTGTTCCAAAAGCATTGACCGGCTGTTCAGAATGTTCCTAAAAGCTATATCATTTATTTTTTCTTCTTTGTTATCAGTGAATAAACAATAAAAATAATCAGTGTAGCTGCCAGCAGAATGGTACATAACGCATTGATCTCCGGCGTCACTCCTGTTTTCAGCTGTGTGTACACCTTGATCGGCAGCGTAGACAGACGCGGTCCGTTTACAAAAATACTTATTACCACATCATCCATAGACATGGCAAACGCAAGCAGCGAACCTGAAATTACCGCCGGCATAATTAAGGGCAGCGTAATATCCCGGAAAGCCCTGAACGGTCCCGCACCCAGATCCCTTGCTGCCTCTTCCAGTGCCGGATCCATGCCTGCCAGTCTTGCCTTCACTTCCATTAGAATATAAGGCACGCAGAATACCGTATGGCCTATTAACAGTGTCAGCATGCCAAAGGGCAGGTTCAGCATATAAAAGAATGCCATCAGCACCATACCAAGGATAATCTCCGGTATCATTAACGGCAATATGGAAATGTATTCCAGCGCCCCTTTTGACTTCCAGTGAATCCTTGATAACCCAACTGCACCCAGAGTACCGATCACTGCACTAACCAGACAGCTTAATACCCCAAGGATCAGACTGTTCACCAGTGCTTCCAGCATTGCTCTGTCATGGAAAAGTTCCTGATACCATTTCAGGGAAAAGCCTGTAAATTTCACTGGCAGTTTGGATTCATTAAATGAGAAAACGATCACTACTGCAATAGGGAGATACATCAGGAAGAAAATCAGCCCCATATAAAATCCGGCAAATCTTGAATTCTTTTTCATCCGATTCCCTCCAGTTCTCTGGCATTTGTCACTTTCCTGTAAATCATGATCAGTACAGTTGTAAGTACCATCATCACCACAGCAAGTGCTGCTGCAAATGGCCAGTTACTTCCTCTTGTCATCTGATCCTGGATCAGGCTTCCGACAAGTACCACTTTATTTCCACCCAGGATATCTGCAATAAAGAACAGTCCCATGGATGGCACGAAAGTCAGGATCACACCCGAAAGCAGTCCGGGCAGTGTAAGCTTCAGTGCTATAGTAAAAAATGCCTGTATTCTGGATGCCCCAAGATCTCTGGCAGCCTCCACATAAGACCAGTCCAGCTTCTCTGCGCTGGAATATACAGACATGATCATAAACGGGAGAAGTACATAAATCATACCGATTACAATTGCCGGATAGCTATACAGGATGGACAGCGGTTTCTCAATGATCCCAAGTTTCATCAATACAAAGTTCAAAAGTCCTTTTTTCTGCAGAATAATGATCCAGCCATACAGACGGATCAGGGAATTTACCCAGAACGGCGTGGATAACAAAAGCTGTGCCTTTTTCTTTCTGTGCTCCGGCAGCCTCGCCATGAAGTACCCGAACGGATAGCCGATCAAAGCGATCACTATCGTACTGGTAAATGCCAGCTTCAGTGATTCCACAAATGTATTCAGGTATACAGGTTCCAGAATATTTCTGTAATTGTCCAGCGTAAATTTCCAGGTCACCCCAAATCCTCTGGACGGCGTAGCAAAACTCAGCGCCACCATATAGATAAGGGGGCATACTACAAACACAATAGTAAAAATGTACAGTGGAAATGCCATCCATGCAGAACTGTCAGAACGGTTTCTACGCTTCTTCATGAATATCCTCCCTGTCTACCAGTACTGCATCTGTCGGCAGAAAACTGCATCTTACTGTCTGGCCTTCTGCGACGGATGCGTCGATTCCGTATCTGCTGGCGATCAACTGTGTACCATCACTCAGCTTCAGAGTTACACGAAGCTGACCTCCTGCAAAGTTCTTCTCTGTAACAGTTGCCTGTAAACCTGATACACTATTCTTATTATGTGCATCCAAACCACCGCCTGACACACTTATGTCAACAGTGTCTCTGTGATCTGTACCGGTATCACCGATTACAGCAGTTTCCTGTAACAATATATTTTCGCTTCTCACAGCCAGAGTTACTTTCTCTCCTGCTGCCAGGTATTGTTTTGCCCTTGTATCCTCTGTATCCTGCTGACTTGTTTCAAGCTTTACAATTACCTTGTCATTTCCAATTTTTACGATTGCATTCTCTCCCTGAATACTCTCTGCAACTCCATGCAGGATATTGGCATTTCCTACAAATGTTGCCACATAACTGGTCTTTGGATGATTATAGATCTCATCCGGTGTTCCGATCTGCTCAATACGTCCGTCCCTCATCACCGCGATCCTGTCAGACATATTGATAGCTTCTTCCTGATCATGAGTGATATAGATAAATGTAATTCCCAGTTTCTTCTGCAGATGCTTCAGTTCTATCTGCATCGCACGGCGAAGCTGCAGATCCAGTGCTCCCAGCGGCTCATCCAGAAGCAGTACTTTGGGATTATTCACCAGTGCTCTCGCAATGGCAACTCTCTGTTTCTGACCGCCCGAGAGTTCGGAAGGCTTTCTTTTTTCATATCCTTCAAGCTGCACCAGTTCCAGCATCTGAGAAACTTTTTTCCTGATCTCACTCTTAGGAACTTTTTTCAGTTTCAGACCATAGCCAATATTCTCCGCAACATTCATATGCGGAAAGAGCGCATAATTCTGAAATACCGTATTCACATCCCTCTGGTTCGGCTCCAGACCTGTCACTTCCCTGCCATCCAGCCAGACACTTCCTGCATCGGGCTGTTCCAGACCGGCAATGATCCGAAGTGTTGTCGTTTTGCCGCATCCCGAAGATCCCAGCAAAGTAATAAACTCTCCTTTACTGATCTCAAGACTGATATTATCCAGAACTGCTTCGCCTTCTGTAAAACTTTTCTTTATCTCCTTCAGTTCAAGTGAAACCTCTACCAACTATACTCAGCTCCTTTCATGTAAAAAAGATACCTCTTTATACTAAAAAAGATACGAAACCACGCGTAAAAGCTCTCGCCCCTACATCGGTTTATGCCAATGCTGACGCCTGTTACAGTGCCAGTCTCTGCATGGTTTCGCATCTGTATATGTCCATTTTTCCAATTATAGATATATCCGGTCCGTTTTTGTTCCATCCAGTCTGCGTGCACTCCTGACCATGATGTCCACATAAGAAAACCGGAAATCAACCATTCTTCTTGATAGATTCCCGGTCATTATTTATTTGGTATAATCCAAAAGTTATATTAAAGGATAGGCCCGAGATTGTCAAGTAAATTTGTTACTGTTCACTCCGTTCACAGTAACTTAGCCAAAATTCATTCCAGATTGCCTGCGGCAATGGAATTTTGGCTTGTATGTCTCGGGATTTTTGCATATTCATGCCAAAACACCTCGCGGGATAGTGGCGTGTGGACAGTAACGTAAATTTCTCTTTACAATCATTTCAATTCCTACCGGCAATTTTAAGGTACTCACCATACGAACCTCCATAAAAACATAAAAAATCCACTATACTCTGCTTTTCAGTATAGCGGATTTTCTATAAAATTACAATTGTCCAATATCTTCCAAGCTGAAAATGAGACTCGAACTCACGACCCCTTCATTACGAGTGAAGTGCTCTACCGACTGAGCTATTTCAGCTTATGCTGTAATCTGTCAGAAATTGATAATTCTGACAGCCACAGCATTTAGTTTATAATATTATTTCTTCTCTGTCAAGTCCTTTTTGACCGGTATTTTCTCCTCCGTTTCATTCACTATTTGGGGTGCTTCTTTTGTCACCTTTTTCGTCACCGGTTTCACTGCGGTTTTTACAGCCGCTTTTGTTTTCCCGGCAGCCTTTCGTACAGTTCTTGTCTTAGTGATGGATTTCTTGATCTGGCTGTGCTCGGCAGCAGGCTTTTTCTCAATTTCTTCCGGAGTGCAGGTAAAGACTGCCACGCCAAGTGCCGGAAGCTTTACTGTGATGGAGTACTCTCTCTCATCACACTCAGCCTTCTTCGCTGCTTTAACTCTCGTATTTACTACACCATTACCACCGTACTTTTTATCATCGCTGTTAAAGATTTCTTTATATTTGCCGGCAAAAGGAACTCCCACATTGTAGTTTTCATATGGGATTGCCGCGAAATTGCAGACAGCCAGAACAGTTTCTTCCGGTTTCTCTGTCTTTCTCATGAATGCGATCACATTCTCCTCATACTTCATCAGCTGAACCCATTCAAATCCATCATATTCATCATCCAGCTGATAAAGTGCAGGATGAGCAAGATACATATTATTGAGGTCTTTGACAAATACTTCCAGTTCTTTCGGCATATCTTTGTCCGGTGCCATCATCTTGCATCCCGGATGAAGCATCATGTAGGCATAAGCCTCTCTGATCTGCGCATTCTTCTGTTCTTCACTTCCCGGCAGCCTATCCGCGAAATCCTTCAATGTACCAACATCCCTGCTGCCAAGGGTCAGAATATAATGTTCACAGTATGCATAGAGCATGGACATGGTCAGCTGATCATGGTAATTCTTTCTCTCAATAGGATCCTTGCTCAGATATTCAAGCAGATCTTTTGTCCATCCGCCACTCCATTTATAGTCAAATCCCAGATGGTCATTTCCCACACTGTCTGTCAGCTCCGGCCAGAGACCGTTCTCCTGAGCAACTAAAAGCAATCCGGGATTTCTCTCCTTTATCACAGAATTCAGATGCTTCAGAAATTCCAGAGCATCCAGGTTTTCATTGCTTCCGTAAATATTAGGTGTCCACTCTCCCGGATTTCTGCCATAATCCAGATACAGCATGGCATCCACATCATCCATACGCAGACCGTCAGCATGGTAAACCTCAGCCCAGAAGCAGGCATTGGAGATCAGGAAATCTTTCACCATCGGGCTTCCGTAATTATAGAGCAGTGTTCCCCAGAACGGATGAATGGCCTCTGCCGGATTCTGTCTCTCATAAAGAGGTGTCCCGTCAAATTTCTCCAGACCGGATGCATAACGCGGGAACTGTGCAGGTGTCCAGTCCAGGATCACACCAATCCCCGCCTGATGCAGCTCATCTACCAGCTTCTGAAAATCCGCCACGCTTCCAAATCTGGAAGTAGGTGCATAATATGCATATGTAGAATAACCACCTGTAATATCATCCAGGTATTCCATCACAGGATGGAGTTCCACATGGGTAAAATCTTCCTCTGCCAGAAATTCCACCAGCTCCTCAGCGGATTTCCATTCCTCCAGAGATGTTTCGTATATAGAAACCGGCTGTTTCCTGTCATCAAATCTGTGACGCTCTTTCATCCAGTCTCCGTCATTCCACTGAAAAGCACTTACATCTGCTACCACAGATGCTCCCTCAGGATCATGGTCTGCACTGTTCCCATAAGGATCAGCCTTTAACAGAACTTCGCCGCCTTTGACTTTAATTTCATATTTATAATGTGTCCCTGCCTCTACCCCGGGTACAAACAGCTCAAAGATACCGGACATAGGCATACGATGCATAATAGTCGCACGTCCGATCCATCCATTAAAATCACCTGCGATATTTACACTCACTGCATTCGGAGCCCAGACAGCAAAAAGAGTACCTTTCACTCCTTTAATCTCCATTGGATGCGCGCCCAGCTTCTTATATGCCTCATAATAAACACCTGCGCAGAAAGCCTTCTCCTCTTCCTCTGTGATCTGGCATGGAAAAGCATAGGGATCATAACATTCTGTCTCTGTCTCTCCCATTTTTATAAGAAATCTGTATTCCGGCACCTTGCGTACAGGAAGCAATACTGCAAAATATCCGGCCTCGTCCTCTTTCTCGCAGACATAAGTTTTCTTTCCGCTGATCACACTTACTTCCTCTGCATCAGGAAAAAATCCCTGAATAAGAACTCCGTCCTGTGTGATCCTTGGTCCCATCACATCTCTGGGAGCAGTTTCCTCTCCATACACAATAGCTTCAATCCTCGGCCAGTCCATATAGCCGTATACTTTTTCGTCCATAGCTGCGTTACCTCCCCGATTGTCAGAAATACGATGATCGGTTACCCTTACCGGCAGCGTATTTATGGTACATTAAACGTCACCTGTAAACAATAACAAATCAAGTTATGTTTATTTTAGCATCTTTGCACAAAAAAATAAAGAAAATTGTTTGACAAATTCCCTTTCCTGCGCTAAATTTATGTTATTAACTATGGAAAGAATCTTGTTCCGGATACTATGCTTCTTTCCATCACAACAAGGAGGATACAAAATGGGAAACAAAGCCTTTGACGTAACCGCATTAGGCGAATTATTGATTGACTTTACTGAAAACGGAAGCAGCGCACAGGGAAATCCGATACTGGAAGCCAATCCGGGCGGTGCTCCATGCAACGTGCTTGCAATGCTTGAGAAGCTTGGCAAAAAAACTGCATTTATCGGCAAAGTCGGAAACGACATGTTCGGAACCCAGCTTAAGAATGCTGTAGAGGAAGTAGGGATCGATACCCGCAACCTTGTGATCGACAACGAAGTACACACAACACTTGCCTTCGTACATACTTATCCTGACGGAGACAGAGATTTCTCCTTCTACCGTAACCCGGGTGCAGATATGATGCTCACCAAAGATGAAATCCAGGAAGACCTGATCAGAGATTCCAGAATCTTCCACTTCGGAACTCTTTCTTCCACTCACGAAGGAGTACGCGAAGCAACCCGCTATGCCATCGATGTTGCAAAAGAAGCCGGATGTATCGTCAGCTTCGACCCGAACCTTCGTCCGCCATTATGGAAATCTCTGGATGACGCAAAGGCAGAGATTGAATACGGCCTTGGCAAATGCGATATTCTGAAAATCTCAGATAACGAAGTTGAATTCCTGTTCGGAACTACAGACTATGACAAAGGTGCCGCACTTCTGAAAGAGAAATATAACATTCCGCTTATCCTTATCACACTTGGAAAAGACGGAAGCCGTGCTTACTACAAAGATATGAAAGTAGAGGCTGCTCCTTTCCTTCAGGAAAAGACTATCGAGACAACAGGTGCAGGCGATACCTTCTGCGCAAGTTCCTTAAACTATGTTCTGGAACATGGTCTGGACAATCTGACAGAAGAGAACTTAAAAGAACTGCTCACATTCGCAAATGCGGCAGCTTCTCTGATCACCACACGCAAGGGTGCTCTTCGCGTTATGTCCACCAAAGAAGAGGTTCTTGACTTTATGAAATCAAGAGGATGTTAATTTTATTTCCTTAACAGACAATAATAATGAAGCCCGCTGCACTGCCAGACAGGGCTTCCTTTTAGTTCTCACATTTACACCGGACTGTTTACGCTGATACCGGTTCCGGTTTGTTACTATTATATAAGGATGTGTTTTTACAATGAATTCATCAGATAATTTTCAGGATTCTGCTCTTTCCCGTCTTATGCCCTTGATGAACAGTTCTTTTACTCCCGGACAGGCACAGGCTACTGTAGACAATTTTCAGGATTTGGATCAACGGCAGATTGCACAAGCTGAATTATATTATTTCTCGGGACGTGCAGAAGAATGCAGAAATATTGCGGAACTTTATCTCCAGGACAAGGATCTCTGTCTGCGCCTGTCCGCAGCACTTTTATATTCTTTTTCCAATCTTACTCTTGGAAATCCATCTGCCTCCAGAATGGGATTCAGAAATATCCAGGAATGTCTTCTTGTTGCAAAAGACAGTTCTGCACCAAAAGGAATCATGGCTTCCTGTGTTTTTGCCAACTATCTGGCCATGGTACTGATGCATCTTCCCACAGACGGACTTCCTCCTCTTCAGGATTTTCTGCCATCTTTACCTTCAGGGCTTCGCGCCTATGCTGTTTATGTACTCGCTCATAACGCTTATCTTCACAAAGAATATACACGGGCACTGGGATTATGCCAGTCTGTCTTTCTGATGCTTGACGGCTGTTATCCTGTTGCCATGGAATATCTCTACTGCGTGATCATTATGTGTCTGATCAACCTGAAACAGCAGGATGAGGCCAGAGAAGCTCTGATAAAAGCATGGAACATGGCAAAACCGGATGGATTTCTGGAACCTTTTATCGAACATCATGGATTGATGCTTGGACAGATTGAAGCCTGCATCAAACCTGCAGAACCGGAGAGTTACAGACAGCTTTCCCAGGCAGTTATTGCCTTCAGTCGTGGTTGGATGGCTATTCATAATCCCCAGCTTCAGTCCTCTGTTACAGATAAACTAACGCCTATGGAATACTCCATAGCCATGCTCGCAAGCAAAGGCTGGACCAATCAGGAAATCGCAAAACAACTGTCTCTGTCACCCAATACGATCAAACATTATCTTTCCCGCATTTTCCATCTGTTGGATATAGAAAAACGCGAAGAATTGAAACCATTTGTAAATAAATAATAGCAAAAAGGCACTTTTTTGCCTTCTAACGGGCATTATATAATTTCATTCCATGATGTATAATATCCCTACAAACATATATTTTATAACAGGGAGGCGATCTTTATGAGAAAGAAATTATTAGCCGGGGTTATGGCACTTGCACTGTGTTCCACAAACATGCCCCTCCAGACTATATTTGCTGGGGAATTTACTTCCGGGAATCTGGAAGAGGTATCCGAAGAAACTCCTGAAATCTTTTCCGATGATAATCAGGAAGTAATAGAAGAAACAGAAGAAGAATTATCTGTGTTCAGTTCGGAGAACGTACCCGAATTTAGCAGTGAAGTAAATATTATGTCGGCTACTGCAGGCGAAACGGAACCTATAGAAATTAATATGGAAAATAAGAGCGGCACCTATTACGACTCTACGAATAACCTATGGATAATAAAAGCTTCTGGTTCGTACAGATTTAATGGTAATGGTACTGGTAATAATGATGATCCCATTATAATTAAAAATATTGATACAGGAACAGTTAAGATTTATCTGAATAATGTATCAATTAATGCACCTGATAGATCAGCATTGCTAATTGAACAAAATGTAAATGCTCAAGTCTACATATATTTACAAAATAACAATAAACTTTCTACAAGTAATAATTCTGCCGCTTGCTTACAAAAAAATAATACTGCTAACCTTACAATAGATAACGCTCCAAACACTACGACTACAGGAAGCTTAACTGTTTCCAAGTATGGGTTGGGTGCTGGAATCGGCGGTGGCTATAACAGCTCTTGCAAAAATATTACCATTCGTGGCGGTTCCATAACTGCTAGTTCTACTAGTGGTGCTGGAATCGGCGGTGGCTATAATAACTCTTGCGATGATATTACCATTAGTGGCGGTTCCGTAACTGCTAGTTCTACTAATGGTGCTGGAATCGGCGGTGGCAGTAAGGGCTCTGGCAAAAATATTACCATTAGTGGCGGTTCCGTGACTGCTAGTTCTACTAATGGTGCTGGAATCGGCGGTGGCTATAATGGCTCTGGCAGTAACATTACCATTAGTGGCGGTTCTGTAAATGCCAAAATTGGTTGCACTCCTCACCAGCGCTTGAATAGCTCTGGTAGCTACGACCCAAATAGCCCAGAAGTGTATCGCTGCGATATTCTTAATACAAAGAACCAAATAGTAAAGATAGATAACCAACTCCAGAATCCATATAATCATTCCGCACTTGATTCTGGTAACACAAATTTGTATGCCTGGCTAACCGGTAAAGATCATATTGTAACTATTGGAAACGAACGCAGAAGTTATATTTTTAACTCAGATTCAAAATCATTCACTCAAGGAAAACGCACTGCCACTGTTGATGATTTCGTCTTTACCCCGCCTTCTACTACTAGCCTTACATATGATGGACAGCCGAAATCCGTTGATGTTAGACCTAGGTCTGGCATTAACGGGATGGGCAATATAACAGTAAATTATTTTCTTGAAGATACATTAATAACTGGTTTTCCGGTAAATGCAGGAACATATACAGTAAAAATTAATATTGATGAGGGTGATTTTTATAGTAGTATAGCTAATCTAACAGATGATAATTGGAAGTTTACTATTGAACCTGCTCCTATCACCTTAGATATCCAGATCACTTCATATTCTGGTACTTATGACGGCGCGCCCCACGCAGCAATTTATTCTGTTACAGGCTGTCCAGAAGGATACACTATTAAATATAGTACCGATGGGAAAACCTGGACAGATAAGTGTCCCACCGTAAAATCTGTAGAGGATGCCACTAATACCAGTGTTTATGTACAAATTTCCAAAAAGAATTATACCACTTTGACTTTAGGTCCTCAAAAAGCCAGCATATCTCCGAAAGATATTACCATCAATATTGATAACCTCGAAAAAATCTACGGAACTGTTAACCCGCCACTCACTTTTGAAGTCTCGGATCAAACTCCATTAGTCGGAGATGATACTATCAACCTCTTAGATATAAAACTCAAAACTACTGCTGAAACATCCTCTCCAGTAAACTCAAGCGGCTATCCAATTACTCTGGAAAGCTGCACAAATAAAAATTATAAAATAACTGCCAAAAACGGAACACTTAGGATTAATCCTGCAACATTTGATGAAAATTCCATTGAAATTACAGCATATAATAAAAAATATGACGGAAATGAACACCCAGTTATAACGGGCATCTTTCCAGATGGCAGTACTGTGGAATATTCAACAAAAAGTCCAAACGAAACTTCTATTTGGAGATCAACCTGTCCAAACGTAAAAACAGTAGCAGATGCCTCAAATACAAAAGTATGGGTAAAAATCAGCAAAGATAATTATACTACAATGATATATGGTCCAATGCAGGCAAGCATTAATCCAGCTTTTGAAGCACCAGGCTATCCATCTACACCCATAATACCCGTTTCGTGGTCCTGTAAGAAAGTAAATGAGATTGATCCTAGTCCTCTTCCTGCAAATTGGGCGTGGCAACCAGATGATGCAGCTAAAAAATTACAGGTTGGAAATAATTCTGCTACCGCAATTTACAATGGCAGTGATAAGGGAAATTACGAAAAAGAAACTTTCACTTACACAATCATCAGAAAGGAATGTGAACACAAAAATACCGTGGGACGCTACTACTCCTCTCCATCCTGTACTTCCAACGGTTACAGCGGAGATACCTATTGTAACGACTGCGAGAGAACCATCTATTATGGCTCCACGATTCCTGCATACGGCCATGACTATGACAACGGTGTTATCACTACAGAACCAACTGCAGAAACTGACGGAATCATAACTTACACCTGTAAGCGGTGCAAACATCAGAATACAAAAAACCTCGGAAAACTTGGTGACGGTGAACCTTATATTGAGGGAAGTTTCCAGAGGAAAGGCTGGGATGCTGTCAACGATCTGATTAAGGCTTCCAAAGAAAAAGATACCATTTCCATTACCCTGAATGGTTCCAGGACACTTCCTGCTTCTGTTTTATCCGGGATAAAAGGCAAAGATATTTCCCTGAATCTTGATATGGAGAATGGTTTCATCTGGAAGATCAACGGTACTTCCATTACAGCAGAAACACCTGCCGATACTGATCTTTCTGTTACAAACACAGCAGAACATATCCCGGCAGCATTATACAGCCTGATCTCCACAAACCAGAATGATTTCGGTTTCCATCTTGGAAGAAACGGAGCTTTCGATTTCCCGGCTGTGCTTTCTGTAAAGGCAGATGCTTCCTGTGCAGGACTTATGGCAAATCTGTTCTGGTATGATGCTGAGAATGGGGTTCTGCAGTGTATCCAGACTGTAACTGTAGGCGGTGCATTTGAGCGCAGTATTCCATATGCTGACTTTACCCTTTCCAAAGGACAGGATTATTTCATAGCATTTGGTACAGAATCTCTCAATGGCAGAGTCATTCACACAGACGGAAGTATCACAGATGAAAACGGTGCATACCTGCGTCCTGCTAACACAAAGATTTCCAGCCATTCCATTGACAGAAATAAATTAACTGTCAAACTTTCCAAAGGATGTGCAGGTGCTCAGGGTTATGACTTCGTAATCAGCAAGAAATCAAATATGCTCCAGACAGAAAAGTTCAGCAAGACAGTTTCCTCAACAGGCAAGCCACAGGCATCTTTCAAATATCTTTCAAAAGGTACCTGGTATGGTATGTGGCAGCCCGAAGCTGGGTTCTGGATGCACAGGGCAATAAGGTCTATGGTTCCTGGACAAAGGTTATGAAGATTAAGATTGCTGTTGTCACACCACAGCAGCCAAAGATCAAGAATATCACTGTAAAAGGAAACACTGTGACTGTTACTTACACAAAATGCAAAAATGCCACAGGTTATGAAATCCTGCTTGGAAACAAATACAAGACTTCCGCAGGTGAAAAATACCCGGTTAAGAAATATGTGAAACGTACAGAAGGCAAAAATACCGTAACTGTAACCTTTACAAACGTAAAGAAAGGCACCTGGTATGTGACAGTACGTTCCTGGAATAAGACCTCCAAAAATAAATCCAGAGTTTACAGTCCATATTCCGATATAAAAAAATTCAAAGTCAAAAAATAGTTTATAGTAAAGTAATAAAAAATCTCCTGTGATTGCAACCAGAATCACAGGAGATTTTTTATTACTTTTTCAGATCAATGTTTCTTATTTTACCACACGAACTCTGGAAACACCTTCAATTGCTTTCAGCTCATCCAGTGCTTCTTTGGATGCTGTGCTTTCCAGATCGATGAGAGTATAAGCGTATTCGCCTTTGCTCTTGTTTGTCATATCTGCGATGTTCAGGCCTTCTGCACCAAGGATCTTGGTGAACTGGCTGATCATGTTCGGGATATTTTTGTGGCAGATGGCGATACGTCCTACTGCTACGCAGGTTCCCATGTCGCAGTTCGGGAAGTTTACAGAGTTCTTGATATTTCCGTTCTCGAGGAAATCTCTGACTTCTTTTACAGCCATTACCGCACAGTTTTCTTCGGATTCTTCTGTAGATGCTCCAAGGTGTGGAGTTACCAGGATTCCCTTATGTCCTGCTACTGTATGGTTTGCAAAGTCTGTCACATATTTCTTTACTTTTCCGCTGTCTAATGCTTCGATCAGAGCATCCTCATCAACCAGAAGATCACGGGCAAAGTTCAGAAGTACTACGCCGTCTTTCATCTTGTCTAATGCTTCTTTGTTGATCATCTCTTTTGTGCTGTCAAGAAGAGGTACATGGATGGTGATGTAATCACACTGGGAATAAATCTCATCCAGGCTCTTGATATGTTTGATGGTGCGGGAAAGATTCCATGCAGCATCAATAGAAATGTATGGGTCATATCCGTATACTTCCATTCCAAGTGCAGAAGCAGCGTTTGCCACCATTGCTCCGATGGCACCAAGACCGATGATACCCAGCTTCTTGCCCATGATCTCGCATCCTGCGAACTGCTTCTTCTGTTTCTCAGCAAGTTTATCGATGTCTTCCTGGTCTTTCTCTTTGGCAACCCATTCGATACCGCCTACGATATCACGGGATGCAAGGAGCATACCTGCAAGAACAAGTTCCTTAACACCGTTTGCATTGGCACCCGGTGTGTTAAATACTACGATACCTTTCTCTGCGCAGTCTTTGACAGGAATGTTATTGACACCTGCACCTGCACGTGCGATTACTTTTACGCTCTCCGGAAGTTCCATATCATGCATCTTTGCACTTCTTACAAGGATGGCATCGGTTCCTTCCAGTTCTTCTGTTTTCTTATAGTCTTCATCAAATAATCCCAGACCTTTTTCTGCGATGGGATTCAGGCAATGATACTGAAACATTACGCATTCTCCTCCTCAAATTTCTTCATGAAAGCAACCAGTGCTTCTACGCCTTCTTTTGGCATAGCATTGTAGATACTTGCACGCATACCGCCCACTGTACGGTGTCCCTTTAAGTTTACAAGTCCTGCCTCTTTTGCTTCTTTTACAAATTTGGCATCCATGTCCTTGTCACCTGTTACGAATGGTACATTCATAAGAGAACGGTCTTTTGCTACGACTGTTCCTTTGAAGAGTTTGCTCTGATCCAGATAATCATAGAGGATCTTTGCTTTCTCTTCGTTGCGTCTCTTCATTTCTTCCAGACCACCCATTTTCTTCAGCCATTTGAAGACTTTACCGCATACATAGATGCAGTAGCAGTTCGGTGTGTTGTAAAGAGAACCGGCATCAGCCTGTGTTTTAAATTTCAGCATAGTTGGGGTGCCTTCCAGAACATCGTCTGTAATCAGGTCTTCTCTGATAATAGAGATTACCATACCCGCAGGTCCAATGTTCTTCTGAACACCGCCGTAGATGATTCCATATTTGGATACATCAACCGGCTCAGATAAGAAACAGGAAGAAACATCTGCTACCAGAGTTTTTCCCTTTGTGTTCGGGAGTTCTTTGAATTTCGTTCCGTAAATTGTGTTGTTTTCACAAATGTATACATAGTCTGCATCCGGGCTGATCGGCAGGTCACTGCAGTCAGGAATGTAAGAGAATGTCTTATCCTCGGAAGAAGCGATCTTGTTTGCTTTTCCATATTTCTGTGCTTCCTGATATGCTTTCTTTGCCCACTGACCTGTAACAATGTAATCAGCAACTTTATTCTTCATGAGGTTCATAGGAATTGCAGCAAACTGCTGGGAAGCTCCGCCCTGAAGGAATAATACCTTGTAGTTATCCGGAATCTTCATCAGGTCGCGCAGATCCTGCTCTGCTTCGTCAATGATTTTCTGGAAATCAGCGCTTCTGTGGCTCATTTCCATTACAGACATACCAGTTCCCTGATAGTCCATCATCTCCTCTGCAACTTCTTTTAATACCTCTTCCGGCAATACAGCCGGTCCTGCGGAAAAATTATACACTCTGCTCATTGTTTTTCATGTCCTCCTCGTCAAAAATGTCATCAATGCTTGCGCCTGCCGGTACCATCGGGAATACGCTGAGATCCTGATCGATCATACAGTCAAGTACGATTGGTCCCGGACATGCAAGTGCTTCTTTCAAAGCAGGTTCCACTTCATCCATGGTAGTGATACGGATTGCCTTCGCACCCATAGCCTCTGCCAGTTTTACAAAATCAACGGAATCATTTAAAATTGTATGGGAATATCTGTGGTCGTAGAACAATGTCTGCCACTGACGCACCATTCCAAGTACATGGTTATTAAGTACGATTTCAATCAATGGTTTGCCGCAACGGACTGCTGTGGCGATCTCATTCATATTCATACGGAAGCATCCGTCACCTGCGATATTTACTACCGTCTTGTCCGGTCTTCCCATCTTCGCACCGATTGCCGCTCCAAGTCCATACCCCATCGTTCCTAATCCACCGGATGAAAGGAATGTTCTTGGTTCTTTATATTTGAAATACTGAGCTGCCCACATCTGGTTCTGGCCTACTTCTGTGGTGATGATCGCGTCACCTTTTGTCAGCTCGTAAAGTTTCTCGATAATGTATGGACCTGTCAGCTGGGAATGATCATACCTTAGCGGATATTTCTCTTTCAATTCGCTGATATGTGCTGTCCACTCCGGATGTTTCATCTCCGGGAGTTCTTTCAGGATTCGTTTCAGAACTTCTTTCTCATCTCCTACGATACTTGCATCTACGATAATGTTCTTATTAATCTCCGCAGCATCTACATCGATCTGGAGAATCTTTGCATTCTTAGCGAAAGTCTTTGTATTTCCTGTGACACGGTCGCTGAATCTGGCTCCCAGAACGATCAGAAGGTCACACTCGGAAACGCCGAGGTTTGATGCTTTTGTTCCATGCATTCCAAGCATTCCTGTATAGAAAGGATCTTCGCCGGAAAATCCACCTTTGCCCATAAGGCTGTCACATACCGGAGCATCGATTTTGTGAGCAAGTTCTGTCACTTCTTTGGATGCTTCGGAGATAATTGTTCCGCCGCCTGTGAAGATGAACGGTTTCTTTGCATCTTTAATCATCTGGACTGCCGTTTCGATGTCCTTATCTTTGATTGTATCTACTTTTGGTGTAATGGCTGCCGGAGTGCAGGCATTGTATTCATATTTCGCGCCTGTCACATCCTTTGTCACATCTACAAGTACAGGTCCCGGGCGTCCGCTCTTTGCAATATAGAACGCTCTGCGTACAGTGTCTGCCAGAGTAGTAATGTCTTTTACGATAAAGCTGTGCTTTGTGATCGGCATTACGATTCCTGTAATATCAACCTCCTGGAAAGAATCCTTTCCGAGAAGCGGTGTTCCTACATTACATGTGATTGCCACCATTGGTACGGAATCCATGTATGCAGTAGCGATTCCTGTTACCAGATTGGTAGCTCCGGGACCGGAGGTTGCGAGACATACACCGACTTTGCCGGTAGCTCTTGCATATCCGTCTGCCGCATGGGAAGCTCCCTGCTCATGGGAAGTCAGTACATGTGTGATCTGGTCTTTATATTCATAGAGGGCGTCATATACATTCAGGATGGCACCGCCCGGATATCCGAATACAGTGTCAACGCCCTGTTCTTTTAAACATTCAACGATGATTTCAGCACCTGTAAGCTGCATCTTTACGTATCCGTTACTGAAAACTTATAAAAAGTTATAAACTTCTATGTTTCATTCCTACTTCAACGAGTATGCTTTTGATGATATAAATATCTATCTACTCACAA
>ERZ1036412.160-NODE-160-length-70750-cov-56.756673_pt1 | contig 70750 bp, 68 predicted proteins | sample MGYA00514218_ERZ1036412 | MGnify/ENA primary metagenome ERZ1036412 (study PRJEB33795, sample SAMN09464944) | human gut metagenome | host: Homo sapiens | place: USA: Stanford, California | collected 2016-11 | study: EMG produced TPA metagenomics assembly of the...
ACACCGGACATGGTCCGTTCCGGACGCGTCCTCCAACCTCAGTTAAATCTCCATAGTGTTAACTAAAAGAGATGATGTAAACGGGAAATCCCCGGCGCATATGCTGTAGCAAAGCGTATGCGCCGGGGATTTTTTACCTTCCGGTGATTATCATTTCCTTTCATCTGAGAGGAGCGGAGCGGCTCCCATACCTGGCAAAAGCATTATCTCAATCAGACGCTCCAAACAAAGCGTATCACTGAACCATGTTTCTTCCGAAAATGCAGCCAGATTTTCAAGTGAATATTCCAGCTCCCTGGAATAAAATTTTGCAATTTCTACCTGGTCTTCTGCCGATACCTTCCCTTCCTGCGCAAATCTGCTGATGGCAAACAGCCGCATAATCAGAATACCGGCAGCCGCAAAAACAGCTCTCGACAGAAGGTCGCAGTCAAAATAAGATTTCAGGAAATACCGGTATGTAAAATATACTGCAAGATGCTCGTACTCATATTCCCGGCTTTCAAAATAATTTGTAAATGCCTCCTCTTTTTCAAACAGAAGGGGCAGTTCCTCCATAAGCCGGTTAAGAAGTGACGGCCATTTCGGCGATACGGGTTCCAGAGTACAGAGAAATTGAAGCGTATCAGCATACCATTCCTGCACTTTATCACGGTCCGATGCACCGCCTTCCTCCTTCCGGCAGCCGCAAAGCAGCCCTGAAAGGAATTCCGGCCGGCCGTACCTCTCAACGACTTCCAGAATCCGCTCTGCCGTCTGTATTTCAATGGCCCGTATTTCAACCGGCTGTATTTTGGAGTCGGTACAACTCCGGGCAGACTGCGCCGATGCCTCTCTGTATTCACCGTATAAGTCCAGATAATCCTGGATATCCTCCGCAAGCATCAGGTAAAGAGCCAGTCTCTCACCGATCCGGTATTCCCGGTTCTGCAATAACCCGAAGGCCGTATCTCGCGCCTCCAGAAGACTTGCAAAAAGACGGGGCCGGCCCCCCTCTTCCTCTTCCTCTTCCTCTTCCTCTTCCTCTTCCTCTTCCTCTTCCTCAAATGATACCACAAAGCCTGCCTTTTCCGGGGACTCTAAAATTAATCTTGCGGCCTCCTCGCAGCACAGGCCCAGGCCCATTTCCGTCAGACCGTCAAACCACTCATAGAATCGGGGATGTTCCCTGCATATATCGCAGAGACTGCTCTCCCCCAGTTCATTAATAAGCTCGCAGAGATTATTATCCCCGAGAAACGGACAGCGCTCCCCCTGCAGGATAAAATGAGGCAGTTCATCCTCCCCCTCCCGCAGGATTCTGTCCTTAAGCTTTTGTCCCAGCTCTCCCGGTACCTTTTTATACCGCTCAGCCGTTCTTTCATCGATATCGATTTCCCAGCCGATGCAGCAATTATCTGTGCAGTCAGAGGCCGAGCATTGGAACCGTTCAAAATAATCCGGTTTTCGTATCTGTATTTTCTTTTTACCACTCACTTCTGTTTGTTCCTTCTTCCAGCATTTGATTATATTCTTCCCACGGGACGTACCTTCCGCCCATGCTCTCAAGATGTTCCGTATGGAACTGGCAGTCGATAAAGAGGTATCCGTTCTCTTCCAGAATCTTTGCCAGCGCAATCAGCGCCACCTTGGAACCGTTTTCCCTCTCGGAGAACATGCTCTCACCGAAAAAACATTTACCGATAGAAACTCCATACAGGCCGCCTGCCAGCTCACCATCCACAAAAGCTTCCACGCTGACCGCCCAGCCGTTCTGGTTCATCCTGTAATAGGCCTCCTCCATCTCATCGGTAATCCAGGTGCCCTCCTCCTGCTCTCTTTTCATCCTGCACCGGTGCATCGTATCCCGGAAGTCGCGGTTCAGGCAGATTTTACTGTCGTGTTTATTCATATATTTTTTCATCGAACGGGAGACGTGGATTTCTCCCGGAAAGATGAGAAACCGCTCCTTCGGACACCACCAGAGTATCTCGTCGCCCGGTTCATACCAGGGAAATATTCCATACAGGTAGGCAAGCAGGAGGCGATCGGTTGATAAATCCCCGCCCACCGCCAGGAGGCCGTTCTCCTCGGCCAATACGGGATCCGGAAAACTGATTTCTTTTTTTGATAAACGATATACCGGCATTTTACTGTTCCTTTTCTGTAATGGACGGCTGTTTCTTCTTCCCGGCCGTAACTGTGAATTTTCCTTCACGGCAGTCAAGCAGACAGTCACCGCCCCGTTTCAGGCTTCCAAACAGAAGCTCATCCACCAGCAGCGGTTTAATCTCGCTTCCGATTACACGCTCAATCTCCCTGGCGCCGTATTCCTGGCTGATGCCTTTTTCCTTCAGAAGAGCCTTCGCCGTATCAGTGACGGTAAATGCCACCTTCTTTCCTTCCAGCATAAAGGCCAGTTCCCTCAGCTTTTTATCCACAATTGAAGCGGCCATCTTATCATCCATGGCGTTAAATACCACAATCCGGTTCAGCCGGTTGCGAAATTCCGGCTGGAATGTTTTCTTAACTTCCTCCATAATCACATCAGCCTTCACCGTTCTCTCGCCAAAACCAATCTGCGCTTTCCCAATCCGGCTGGCTCCGGCGTTGGATGTCATAATCAGGATGATATTTCTAAAATCCGCTTTTCTTCCCTGGTTATCGGTCAGCGTCGCATAATCCATTACCTGAAGCAGAATGTTATAAATATCTGGGTGTGCCTTCTCAATCTCATCCAGCAGCAGGACGGCATGGGGATTTTTTCTGATTTCTTCTGTCAGAAGACCGCCCTCCTCATAGCCCACATACCCGGCCGGGGCGCCGATCAGCTTTGCTACCGCGTGTTTTTCCTCATACTCACTCATATCGTAACGGATCAGCTTAATTCCCAGCTCATCCGCAAGCGTCTTTGCTATCTCCGTCTTTCCGACTCCGGTAGGGCCCACGAACAGAAGGCTGGCCAGCGGTTTTCCCGCCTCCAGAAGGCCTGCCCTGGAGAATTTAACCGCATTCACCACCTGGCCGACCGCCTCGTCCTGGCCGAACACGCGGGCGCCGATGCGCTTGTCCAGAGTCGCCAGTTTTTTCACCTCATCGCTCTCCACGACCTGCTTCGGAATCTGACAGGTTTTAGATAATATATCGTCTATCAGGCCCTTCCCAACCGTCTGCGTCTTCTGGTCCTGTGGATGGAGCTTCCTGTATGCCCCTGCCTCATCAATCAGATCAATAGCCTTATCCGGCAGGCAGCGTTCATTGATATACCTGGCGCTCATTTTAACCGCATATTCCAGGACACCCTTGCCGTATTTAATTCCGTGGTATACTTCATAATGTTTTTTCAGGCCTTCAAGGATTTTCACCGTATCTTCTTCCGACGGCTCTTTAATCTCCACGTTCTGGAAGCGGCGGACCAGGCTTTTGCTCTTTTCAAAATGTTTTTTATATTCTTCATAGGTTGTTGCTCCGATAAAACGGATCTCTCCGGAGGCAAGGTATGGCTTGAGCATATTGGAGACGTCGAAGCTGCCTCCGTTCACTGCTCCGGCTCCAACAATGTTGTGTATTTCATCGATATAAACGATCGGTTTATCTTCCTTTTGGATTCCATCCATAATCTCACGGAACCGCTTTTCAAAATCTCCCCTGTACTGTGTCCCGGCAAGCAGGGTGCCGAGATCCAGGGCGTAAACAGCCGCTCCTTTGAGCGGCTCCGGAACCTTTCCTTCATTCAGGAGGCGTGCAAGGCCGTACACGATGGCGGTCTTCCCGACGCCCGGTTCGCCGATATGGAGCGGATTGTTTTTCTCCTTACGGCAGAGAATCTGCATCGTCCGCTCCAGTTCCTCCTCACGGCCGATCAGCGGATTCACTCCGTCCAGATTCTCGTTCAGACAGGTGACATAGCGCCGCCATCTTTTCCCTCTAACCGTCTGCTCTTCCTGTTCATTTGCAGGATCCGGTCCGCCGGGCTGTTCTTCATCACCGGTCAGGTCCGTCTCTGTCCCGTCTTTGCCAAAACGGGCGCCGGATGTACCTGACATACCTGATTTTTCTTTTTCCCTCCGGGCTTTCCGCTCCTGATAGCGTTCATACATCTCATCATAAATTTCCGTCAGTTCCTGAAGGAGGGCGGTCTTTCCCACCCCCTGACTCTCCATATAGTAAATGGCATAGCTCTCCTCAAGGGAATAGAAACCATTCACAAGATGAGCCAGCTCTACGGCATCTTTTCCACAGTTATTTGCCGTCTCCTGCGCCCGGATCAGGACAGTTTCCAGACCTGCCGTCATCTCGGGCCGCAAATCATCGTCAGAACCATCTCCTGCTTCCTGCCCAAAACTGTCGGGGGCTTCCCCTTCCGCCTCCGGTTCCTCCCGGCTGCCGTCCGCATCAGACGCCAGATTCTGTTCCATATATTCTCTCAGATTATCCCGGAGCATGTCCGTATCTCCGCCGCAATTTTCAAACGCCTCCCGGAATGTATCCCGGGCTGCTATTTCATACAGAAGCAGTTCCGGGGTCACATATTCATGATGCTCCCGTATTGCTTCATCGAAAGTCAAGTTTAATATATCGGCCACTTCTTTCGTTACTCTCATTAATTCTGCCTCCTTTGTGGGTCTTGCCGCCGCTGCGTTCCCCTGCCGGAACAGGCTGTGCGCGGAGCGTACAGGTCATCGTTGTTCTTCCACCGTCAGCCGGAAGGGATACCCCTCCTCCTCCGCGAGAGCCGTTACAAGCCTGATCTTTGTCAGGGCAATGTCATAGGAATACATTCCTACCACCGCCTTGCCTCCTTTGTGTACCATCATCATCAGCATAACGGCTTCCTCTTTTCTCTTATTAAATATCTCCATCAAAACCTGGACCACAAAGTCCATTGGTGTATAGTCATCATTGTGCATAATAACACTGTAGCGCTTCGGCTCTCTGACCTGTGACTTCGTCTGCTGCCTTATCTCTCCTTTGGTTGACATTTGAACACCTTCCACCTCTGTAATTAATTTCTATTGTTATACAGTATAATATATTTCTGGGGAAAAAAACAGAAGAAAAAGATAGGAAATTTCCTTGAGAATTGAGGTTGGGAGGACAAGTCCGGAACGGGCCATGTCCGGTGTGGGGAAGGGGAAGATAAAGTCTGCGGATGCCGCCTAAATCCATCGCTGATTAGCGAGGTCCTGCCGAGCTTAGCAGCGCGATGCATTTCACAGAGCGGGAGTGTGCTCCGCAGACTTTATCTTCGCCCGAAGCCCCATACCACGACAACCTTCCCCCGGGACGAAAGATTCATATACACACCCCACCACCCCGTCCGTCCGCTGGCCGTACCGGCGGCGTCCTCACCTCATTTATATCCCAAATAGCGATATTGCACAAAAAAGTATTTGATTCCCTCAAATTAATTGACAAATCTAACGATTGGAATTAAAATAGACATAAGCGAAAATACAAACGCTGCTTCATTATGCACATGGCAGTTTCCCTGTCTACTAAGCGAAATGAAACCCAGCAAAAAGCAGAAGAGATACTCTCTCTCCCTGTTTTTTACTGGGTTTTTATTTGTTTCAAAGGAAAGGAGGTTATTAATTATGAAGTTACAGGAGGCCGTAGAGCTTCAAAAGGAAGCGCTTCTCAAAACACTGCAGGAAAGCATCCGGATACGCAGTGTGGAAGATACACCGGCGGAGGACGCTCCCTATGGAATGGGAATCCGTGACTGTCTGGATCACGCATTACAAACTGCAAAAGAGCTGGGATTTTCCGTTGTTAATCTGGATAACCAGATGGGCTGGTGCGAATATGGTGAGGGGGAAGAGATGATTGCCGTATTGGGACATCTGGATGTGGTCCCGGAAGGCGAGGGATGGAGTTTTCCTCCCTTTGGAGCCGAGATTCGGGACGGAAAGGTTCTTGGACGCGGTTCCATCGATGACAAAGGACCGACCATCACCGCGCTGTATGCCCTGGCCGCTCTGCGCGACAGCAAGCTTCCCTTAAAACGCCGGATCCGCATTCTCTTTGGTACCAATGAGGAAACCGGAAGCAATGATATGAAATATTACATCAGCCATGGCGGAGAACTCCCGGTTATGGGTATTACTCCGGACGGCGAATACCCGGTTATCAATGGAGAAAAAGGTATCATTAATGTGGATTTTAAAGCGGAATATACCCAGAGTGGTCCGTTGATTTTAATGGGGATTTCCGGCGGAGACGCTCCCAATGTGGTTCCTGCCTCTGCCGAGGCAAATCTTTGCTGTCCGCCGGAGCTTGCGAAAGAGCTTATTCACAAGCTCACTGTCGAATCCGGCAATGCCGTCACCTGCACTCCCACAGAGCAGGGAATCCGAATCGCGGCTGCCGGTGTCAGTGCCCACGGAGCCTTCCCGGAGCTTGGCGTCAATGCCATTGGCCTTTTATTAACCGCGCTGGACAGGCTGCCTCTGTCTGAGCCGCTTGCCTCACAAATTCATTTCCTTGCCGAAAAAATCGGTCTGGAATCTGACGGAACCCGGCTTGGCATCGCACTTTCCGATGAACCGTCAGGAAAACTCACCTTCAATTTGGGAACGGTTCAGGGAGATGCTGCTTCCTTTATCATCAGAATCAACTACCGTTATCCGGTTACAAAGACGTATGAGGACTGCGCGCCGATCCTGAATCAGGCTTTCGCAGAATCAGGATTTACACAGCTCAAAGAAATACATAAAAAATGCCTTTATTTACCGGAAAACAGCCCCCTGGTTCAGACGCTTCTGCGCGTCTATGCCGAACAGACCGGACTTCCGCCCTATCCCAAATCCATCGGCGGCGGCACCTATGCCAAGGTAATTCCCAACATTGTGGCCTTTGGCCCCATTTTCCCGGGAGACGAGGTGCGGGAGCATAAACCGGATGAATTTATTAAAATTGACGAGTTGATGCAGAATGCACATATACTTGCCGAGGCGCTTTATCAGCTTGCAAAATAAAAATAATATACAAAAGGAGATGTGTCTATGTTTACTATTACAAACAGCTTTACCTACATTGCGTTCCTGATGCTTCTGGCCGGAGGCCTGCTGGCCCTTGAAAAATATGCAAAATGGAAAGTATTCAACATTATCCCGCCGCTGGTTTGGATTTATGTCCTGAATATGGCATTCTGTACCATGGGACTCTTTAATTCGGAGGCCTGTTCCGCCGCCTATGGTGCATTAAAGAACAACATACTTTACGCCATGATTTTTGTTATGCTGCTTCGCTGCGATTTCCGCAAGCTGGGCAAGCTGGGGCCGAGAATGATCGCCATTTTTATGGGCTGTGCCATTACTTTAGGTATCGCTTTCTTCGCCCTTTATCCGGTCTTCGCAAACTCCCTGGGCGGTGCTGAGAAAACCTGGGGCGCAACAGCTGCCCTTTACGCCTCCTGGGTCGGCGGTTCTGCCAACATGGCAGCAATGCAGGATGCACTTCCGGTAGATGCCGGCGCTTACTCCTGTGCTTTGGCACTGGATACCGCATGCTATTCCGTATGGATCGCACTTCTTCTCTTCGCCGTAAAATATTCCGGTAAATGGAATAAAGCATGTAAGGCAGATACCTCCGGCCTGGACGCCGTTGCCGCTGCTGCCAATGAAGAAATTGCAAAAGAAGCCAACATCAAACCAACTGCTGCCGACTGGATCTTCTTAATCGGAGTTTCCTTAATGGTTTCCGCGGTCTCTCAGTGGGTTGGTGGTCAGATGAACACAGTATTAAAAGCCAGCGGTTTGGCTTTCTTTGATAAGGGTACATGTACTACCGTATTCGTTACTGTTCTTGGATTAATCTGTGCGATGACACGGATGGGCAAACTTCCGGCAGTCAATGAATTATCTAACGTTTACCTGTATGCCATCGTTGCCTTACTGGCATCTACTGCAACTTTAGTCGATCTCGTAGCTGCACCGATGTGGGTTGTATACGGTATCGCAGTTTTAGCTATCCACATTATCCTGATGTTCTTACTCTCCAAGCTGTTCCATTGGGATCTGTGCATGTGTTCCACCGCCTCCGTAGCCTGTATCGGCGGATCGGCTTCCGCTCCTATCATTGCAACTGCCTATGATGGTTCCTTTGCCGGTATCGGTGTATTAATGGGAGTTCTGGGAGCTGCCGTCGGGAACTTCTGCGGACTCGGCATGGGTGCGCTGCTTCAGTTCTTCATGTAATTTTGAAAAGGAGAATCAATGATAAGCAAAAACAAAACTTCGATTGTTTTTACTGGTGATATCGGATTCGACCGGTACATGGACAGACGTTGGGAGGACGATAACCTTTTGTCCGGACCAATCTTAGACTTCTTTCATAGTGCGGATCACACTGTGGCAAATGTGGAGGGAGCTCTGATTGATGCTGTCGATGACGGCTCCAGAGGTATTTTCTTTCACAGCATGAACCCTGCGGCCACCCGTGTTCTGAAACTCGCTCATGCAGATATCTGGAGTATCGGAAACAATCACACCATGGATGCCGGACGGGAGGGGGTCATCAGCACTAAAAACATCGCAAAAGAGATGGGATGCCGTACCGTCGGCGCCGGCTTAAACGAAAAGGAGGCCTCCGAGCCTGTCTATCTGGAGGAAGCAGGCGGCATCGGCATGATTTGTGTTGCCTACCAGACAGAATGCATCCCGGCAACCTCAACCGAACCTGGCATTTTCCGCTGGGACGCTCTTGACGCCATTGCAGAACGCATTGCCGAGATTAAATCAAAATGCAGATGGTGTATTGTCATCTCCCATGGCGGCGAAGAGTTTACCAGCCTTCCCAGCCCCTATACCCGTGATCGGTACCTCAAATTCCTGGAGCTGGGCGCAGACGTAGTGGTTGGCCATCATCCCCACGTCCCGGAGAACTATGAATTGTTCGATAACGGAAAAGCAATTTTTTACTCGCTGGGGAACTTCATCTTTGATACGGACTATCAACGCGTTCACCTTTACACCGACATCGGAATCCTGCTGAAGCTTAATTTTACTGAAGAAAAGATGGATTTTGATGCCATCGGCATCCGTATCGTACGAGGTGACGAACGAATTGATATAACGCCCCTTCCCGGCATCTTCACCAATATTCCAGCTAAAGAGTACGAGCTGCTTGCTCCTCTGGGCGCGAAAGCGTTTGTGGAAGAAGAACGGAAAAAGATGATCTACCTGGAACCCGAACGCTTTACCGACGCACCGGAAGAGGTTTGGAACCGGTACTTCTTCAGCGAAGAACCGGATGGTTATTTTAAAGATGCTCATATGGACTTTTCCGTTATTCTTCCTTTGGCTGAGAAGGCCGAGGATGGGGAATGGCAAAAGAGCGGGCTGGAGCAGGTGAAAAATTATATTCTGCGGCAGTTGTAGGAAGTCTGCTATATTCACCGTTAATTGCACAATGCTGTACTAGCTGTGAGAGTTTGGTATTGAAATTGTATTAGAAAAAAGCAGAAAGAGCCTATGGATGTTTTGGCGGTAAAAGCGCTGAATTATCCATAGGCTCTTTTTGCTTTTAAATTAGATGACGCTGCATATGACTACTTTCATTGATAACGAAATCAATAAATTCTCTGAATGTACCAATATGTTCTGTTTTGGAAATTCTCTCAAGAAGTCCATTAAAAATATGCAGTATCAGAAACCACATTCGGTTTATGCGTGTTGGTCTTCTTTGCCATATCCATCAGCGGCTTTAAAAGATGGACCGCGTTGGTCTGGGCAAATGGATTATCCATGACGAGAACCTTTCCTTCATTTCTGTCTGCGAAGAAATCTGAATCATCCCGCCGCATATAGCAGAGCAGGCTGGAAAGGATGATAAAGGCGGACAAAAAGCCCTCCCCTCCCGAGTTTCTGGCCACATCGGCCCAGGTGATGGGATACTCCCTCTGCTCCTCGATCTTGAAGAGATGAATCTGTACATTTCCAATGCCGGCAACCGTATCATAGAGATGTTTCGTTGTGAGCTGGGTGCCCTGTAAAAGAACTGCATAAAGACCAACATGTTTCATTCGTTTGGGAAAATGCTTTAAAAAATCATACCGCATTCTGGTACCACCCTTTTTCTCTGTCTCTTTGCTCCTGGAGCGTGTTTGAAAATTGCTTTCTGTCAGCTGTGCGTCACACTTTGTGGGAGATTAACACGCTCCAGTCCGCCAAAATCCCTGATATTCAAGATTTCCTGCGGAATATACTGCTCACTTTCCAGTATTTTCTTCATTTGCTCCACTGCGCTTTGGGGGAAACAGGCGAAAAACTGTTCTGTGAGATTCCGGTTTTGCTGCTCTTTTGTAATCGGAAGCAAAACGCCTTCCGCTTTTTCAAGCATTCTGAAATAGCCCGGCATAAATGGACGAATCGAATATTGGTCCCCAAAAAGCTGCTCCAGTTTCTCATATATCCCGATTCCCTCATAGTCTAAATCGCCAAAATAGTAAATCTGATTCTGCCTGTTCTGCATATATGGCTCCGCACAAATCGAAAAATCCTGGAAGGATTTTAAGATTCCCTTTCCGGCCCCATAGATCAATGTCCCGATTTTCATGCCCAGAATGGTATCTTTGCCCTCCAGCAAATGCCTTCTCATGCTGTAAAAGGTATCCTTATTTTCCAGCAGTAGCAGATTTTGCGGCACCTCTCTCGTATGGGTATAACAGGGCATCGGCTCTGTAGTCTCATAATAATTCAAAAAGTCAGGGGAAATTCCGCAGTTTTTCAGAATCCTCATTCCCTGGCCTCTTTTTAAAAATTTTTCCTGACCCCAGATTTCAAAACTCCGTTCATTGATTGATTCTGTCTGATTTAACAGCTCTCTTCGTTCTGTCAGAAATCCATTCAGCATCCGCACCCACTCCCTGTCTTTTTCATAGAGTGACAGGTTCTTTAAGTAGTAATCCGGGGAAATCAGGGGCGTCAGCCCGTAGATTAATTCTTCCTTTAAACACCCGTAATCTTTTTCCTCCTCCGTGACCCAGTACCGCAGATAAAGCGCCGGTTTCTTTCCGTTGATACCGGATGCCTTCACCGGACTCAGTCTCCCGGAGGAAATTTCAGACAGAATATGGCGGTACAGAGCTTCATATGTTTCAAATTTTCCGTTTTTTTCTATTTCTTCTAAAGTGATTCGCTTCATGGCTGATGGCTCCGATGAGTAGTTTTCGTTACGGTCTCGTTATTGTTTGATTGTATCATGAAATATTTTGACAGTCTATATTTCTGGATGCTTTCTTTTCATTCCCCTTTTATGGTTGTTGGAAGAAACCAAATATGATAAATTAAACATAGCGTTAGAGCGTGTTTGAAAATTGCTTTTCGTCAGCTGTGCGTCACACTTTGTGGGAGATTTGGCCCGAATGAGCGCGGCGTAGTGGGCTACGTTAAGCGAATTCGGGCCAAATATGCCGCGAAGTGGGGCGTGCAGATGGCGGAAATGAATTTTCAAACAGGCTCTAGCAACTGAAAATACAAAGATAGAAAAGGAAAGAGGTATTCTATATGTCTGACAATACAAAGATTGGTTTTATCGGTTTCGGCAATATGGCCCAGGCCATAGCGGACGGGCTTTTATCTAAAAATGCGGCTGCCGCTGAAAATATCTTCGCCTGCGCCGCAAACTGGGAGAAGCTCTGCCGTAATACAAAAAAACGCGGGATTGTTCCATGCAGGGACGCAGCAGAAACAGCGGTAAATTCGGATATCGTTATCCTGGCCGTCAAGCCTTATATGATGGCTGATGTGACGTCAACTGTTAAAAGCATCCTGAAAGATAAAATCGTTATATCCGTGGCCGCCGGCTATCCATTTGAAAATTTTGAAGAGATCCTGCTGCCGGGCACACATCATATCAGTACCATCCCCAATACTCCCGTATCGGTCGGAGAAGGTATTTTTATCTGCGAGAACCGCCATTCCCTGTCTGACAGTGAACTTGCTCTGGTAGAAAACATATTTTCCAAAATTGCGTTAATGCAGTTTGTCGATACAAATCAGCTTTCCATTGCCGGTACCGTCAGCGGCTGCGGCCCCGCCTTCGCCAGCATGTTTCTGGAAGCTCTCGCCGATGCCGCCGTCATGCACGGGCTCACGAGAGATACCGCATACAGCCTGGCCGCCCAGATGATAGCAGGAACCGGAAAGCTCCAGCTCAAAACGGGCGCGCATCCGGGGGCTATGAAAGATGCCGTCTGCTCTCCCGGCGGCACCACAATCAGAGGCGTAGCCGCACTGGAACGCGGCGGCCTGAGAGCTGCCGTGATAAATGCGGTGGACGCAGCGGAATATTGCTGAACACAGCTCTGCGAGTATCGCGGGCAGTAATAGCGGACCACGTATAAAAAGTGTATAAATATTCTATTTTTCGTAAGAATGCTTTAGATACTTTTTATACATTGGTCAAACATTGGACACAAATATCCGGTATGATTATCGTATCAATCAAATGGAGCCAATGATTAAAAACAGCGCGCACAATGTCGTTGGCTTCGACTAACAATAATTCAAATTCAGATAGATTTCTGAAAGCATTTTATCCCCCCGGCTTTCAGAAAAAGAAAGAGAAGTACAAGGGCTATCTGCCCCTGTGCTTCTCTTTCTTTTTCTGCTGTTTGAGTTCAAACTGACGCTGCTTTTCAGCCTCCTTCTGTTCCCGGCTGATAATCCTGCGTTCTGTTTTCACCGCTTCCCTCTGCATCTGCAGCGCCTGCTGTGATTTTGTCCCGATACCGACGGCAGCCGTCTGCCTTCCGGCCTCTTTCTGCCTTCTCTTCGGGCTGCGCCGCATCTCTCTCAGAGAAAATTCCACAGCCGGACTGAACCGTAACCTGTAGTAATTTTCCATCAGAAATCCGTACACTTCATAATCCTTCGGCTCTGCACCGAACGGAAACTTGCACACGGATAATCCGTTCTCCGTGACTCGCTCCAGAACACCAATCCAGAACGGATCCTCGAAAAGCACTCGCATGGTTACCGATACTTTGTCCATAACAATTCCTCCTTAAAATGTAATGAACAAAGAACGGACGACCAAGGAGGAAGGTTACTGACAGCAGTTTCACGAATATTGTCTGCTGCGCCCGGACTACCTACCGGGGCTGTGTTTTTATCTTTGCTGTTTTCATACTATCTGTTTTTCCGTCGCATGTCAAGAACGGTATGTTCCGGCTAAAAATTAAATTCATTCTCCCACGCAAAGTCCGCAGATTCTTCCCTGCTCTTTGGCCAGTGCCCGCACCATTCCGGCACCTTCGGAGACTCCACCCTGTCCATGCTGGGCGTATATGGCTTGATATCCAGCACGGGCGTTCCATCGTTGGCATCGGTATAGTCGATTCTTATAATACCGTTTTTCAAATCCAACTGCAGTACCTCTGCCGCAGTCAGTGCAAGCGGATTGGGGCGGGCAGGGGATCTGGTTGCAAATATCCCCATTATCCCGGGGGCGTTCTTATAAGGCTGCTCTGCTTCCAAAATTGCCCTTGCCGCTTCGTTATCGCATTCACTGAACCACCAGATCACATTGATGTGGCTGAATCCGTCCAGAGCCTGCAGAGCCGGACGGTATTCCGGCAGGATTTCAATCCAGGCTCCATTGTCATTGTTACAGATTGTTCCGATAGGATTTACATTGCAGGTTGTCATATTATTCCCTCCATTTATTTGTTGTAAATCCAGTGTAGGCCCTGACACCGTGTGAGAGTCAAGGCATGCCTTAAAGCATTCCTGTTCACGGCCCTACTGAAAACGAAGCCCGTAAACAGTCACCTTAAATCTTCTCTATCGGAATCTGTATTTCCACCAGATAATTCTCCGGCTCTGCCTCATTCCAGGGCCCCCGGTGGACAATCTGTCGGTTCGGACCGCTCATCCTGTATCTGCCGTCCTCCTGAAGCCACCCGGCAAAAGACAGATAAGCTCCTGCAATATTAGAAAATGCCCCGTATACCATTGTGGAGGCCATATACGGCACAGGTTCTGTTATACGGTACGTAAAACCTTCCGTATTTTCCCCCGCCGTTCTGACGGCGGCGCACAGTTCAACATCAACGTTCTTTTCTTTATACTCCGTGTCATGGTAAATAGAAAAAGTCACACCTGATACGGGTATCTGATGTTTTGCGGCATATCTGCTCATTTCCTGCCACATATCCCCTTCTGCATAATAATCCGGTATGATTTTCCTCAGGGAAAGAACGTGACAGGCAGGGATGGATTTTATCGCGACATTATAATGCATTCCGTTTTTCCTGCCCTTCAGGATTTCACATTCTGCCAGCTCTATTTTCTTCAGTTTTTCCTGCTCGGCCCGTATAGACTGCTCAATTTCCGTATATTTACGGGAAAGCAGACCTGCAATGGCAGTATCGTCTGCATTGTCTAAAGCCGCGGCAATTTCGGCAACATTAAAACCGCTGTCCCGGAGATAAATAATTTTATTCAGTATGGGAATCTGCGTCGACGAATACATTCTGTAACCGGTCCAGGCATCGGTTTGAGCCGGTTTCAGCAGCCCCGTCTCGTCATAATACCGGAGCATCCTGATTGATACCTGGGTCAATTTGGAGAATTCGCCTATTTTAAACATGTCCTTCCTCTGCCCATTTTCTGCACTGTGTCAGGCGGGGTTCCGGGTCATACCCCTGATCTTTTCCCATCTCAGCCAGCATCGTACATGGAAAATCGGGACATTCGCCGCAGTGGTTCAGTTCTTTTCCCTCGCAGCAGACTTTCACTTCACAGACTCCGCCCCAGAAGGTTTTTTCCATATTAATACAGCCCTTACAATGTACCTTCTCTCTTCTTTCACAACTGTCGCAACAAACTCCGCATCTCGATTCGAACATCATGTTCCTCCTTTGTGTTTAAAAATCACCTTTATCTACAGTAATTATTTCTCCTCCTCCAGATATTCCTCCCGGAATCCCTTCATCCATTTGGCAAGTGCATCGAACAGCAGATACTGCTGCTCCAGTATTGACCTTCCGGTCAGCGGCACATTCGTTCTCTCCGCCTGCTTGTCCGCAACGGTTTTTTGCATGACTTCAATTTCCTGTTCCATGCGCCCGGTCAGCTCTCTGCGTTCCTGCTCAGAAACGAGATTGAGGCTCATGATGACCGCATTAAAGTCCAGAAAAAGCCGGATTGGCTGCCGGGCCGTCTCCTCCATCAGCTTCAGAAAAAACTCTTCTCCTGTCTCTGTGATCTGATAAACCGTCTTTTCCGGCATCTTTCCCTCTTTAACGGTCTTCCCTCTGATATAGCCTTTTTCCTCCATTTGCACAACTTTTTTGTAAATGGACGGAGTGCTGACCTTTACCCATTTGGAAATATTCCGGTACTCCACGTTCTTCTGCAATTCATAGGCGCTCTGAGGCTGCGCCTTAATCATTCCCAGTACGATTAAATCTATGGCTGCCATTTCTCATCTCCTGTTCTTATTCATTTACCGTTATTTTTATTTCAGCTTCTTTATACTTTATAATACTATAAAATATACCATTGTTCAAGTCTAAATTTATTCCCATTTTGATATCAATCTGCTTGACTCTCACCCAGCGTCATAGTTTATCCTATATTAAGAGCACTGGATGGGACCTTTCGAAACCAGTGTAATCAAGACAAAAGGAGGCATGATATGAACACGATAAAAGAAGTAAGCAGAATAACCGGTGTCAGCCCACGCACACTGCACTATTACGATTCAATCGGACTGTTAAAACCGGCCCGGGTCACTGAATCCGGATACCGCCTGTATGATGAAGCTTCGCTGGAACGCCTGCAGCATATCCTGCTGTTTAAAGAACTGCGCTTTCCCCTCAAAAAAATAAAACAGATTCTCGATAGTCCAGACTTCGAGCGCAATCTGGCCCTGGAGCAGCAGCTGAACCTGCTTCTGCTTCAAAAGGAGCATCTGGAAAACCTGATTGACATGACCAGGGGTATCCGTATGACGGGAGTGAAAAATCTTGATTTTTCTGCATTTGATGCGAAGAAAATAGATGAATATGCGGCACAGGCCAAAACTGCCTGGGGAAAATCCGCTGCTTATCGGGAATATGAGGAAAAAATGAAGAATAGAAGCGAAGAAGACTGTACGTCCATAAACCAGTCTTTCATGGAATTATTCAGTGAATTCGGCAGGCTTAATGCCTTGTCCATTCTCCCGGATTCTGATGAAGCCCAGAGCCTGGTCGAACAACTCATGCAATTTATCACGGAAAATTTTTATTCCTGCACGCCGGAACTGCTTCAATCTCTTGGGAAGATGTATGGGGGCGGCGGCGGATTCACTGAGAGTATTGACAAAAAAGGAGGCAGGGGAACTGCTGATTTTACTTCAAAGGCTATCGATATCTATGCGGACAAGCACTCCTGCGGCTAATGAGGAAGCGATAACTGCATGCTCCGCGCACAGGTCACCGCCATCAATGCAAAAGGCTCCGGTTGAGGGACCGGAGCCAGGTAGGATAGGCAGGGTGATTATTCATCCCATATCTGTTAAACGTTTGAGAATTCTATTTGTAACGGTATTTTTACTAATTTATTAATTTTATTTTGTAAATTGACTTCCTCTTTCTTTCCGGTTACACTGAAATTATATCATTTATATTATCATATATGCAATAGTAAATCAGAAAGGAAAGCCCTGCACAGAAACTGCAAAAAACGCAGTTGATTGTGGTGAAAAGTTCACTTTTCATCGCGCCGCGAGTGTAACTCGGGATTTTCGTGCATAATATACACGAAAACACCTCGCAGAATATGGGCCGTGAATAGTAACATATGAGACTCTCTTTATTTCGAAAAGCGGCAATTTATTCAAGCCTTGTATTTTCCTTATTCGCCTTATCAGGCTGCAGCGCAGAATCAGTGCAGCAGACAGAGTCAGCGCAGAAGGATGAAGCTTATTCCCTTTCCGCTGCGGCTGGGAATAAAGCCCCGGAAGGACCTGTAACAGTAACTTCCCCCTCTCCCGGTATAGATTCTGGTTCCGGCCAGAGCGCGGAAAACAAAGACGGCTTCTCTCTTATCACTCCTGACGGCGTTTCTCTTCAGGAGCGGATACAGACACCCGGGGGGTATGCCAGGACGGTATCAGAAGACGGCAGCTTTGACTGGTATGTCAGGAATTATCCGATGGAACCGGACGGTTCTCCGCTTCTGCTTTATGACGGCCGTTTGAAATCACGGCAGGATGTGGGGATCGCCACCTTCTCCCTTCCGGTCATTTCATCTGCCGATCTTCAGCAGTGCGCCGACTCCGTTATGCGCATGTATGCCGAATATTTCTGGCACACCGGACAATATGATAAGATCCGTTTTCATTTTGTCAGCGGGTTTCTGTTTGATTATCCCACATACCGGGACGGGGGACGCGTAAAATTCGACGGCAGCACGGTAAAATGGCAGAATTCGGCTTCATACAATGACTCCTATGAGGCCTTTGAAGATTATCTCTACATTACCTTCGCCTATTCCAGCACCTTGTCGATGGAGGGGGAATCCGCCCCCGCCGATATAAACGATATCCGGATCGGGGATATTTTCCTGAAAGCCGGAAGTCCCGGCCACGTTGTGATGGTGGCCGACGTCTGCGAGAATGCAGAGGGAGAAAAAGCCTTCCTGCTGGCCCAGAGTTATATGCCGGCCCAGCAGTTCTATGTCCTTAAAAATCCGCTTCATGACAATGACCCCTGGTATTACCAAAAGGAAGTTTCCTATCCCTTCTCCACACCTGAATACACATTTTCGGAAGGCAGCTTCCGGCGTCTGAATTATATAGATTAAGATTATATAGGCAAAAACGCCGTTTCACGAAGATATACTCGAGATTTTCGCGAAAACCTGTGAAAACGCCTCGCGGAATACATCATGGCTGAACTGTTACGGATTAAGAGCAACGGATCACCCCTGTTGTACTCCGCCGGATGATTTTACCTGTCCTCTGCTTAGGCCGCGGGCGCCCAGCCGGTTCATCCTCTCTGTCATCGTGAACATCCCTGCGACAAACAGCAGCAGGTAGAACGGATAAAGTCCGATACCGGCCCACTCCGACACAAAGCCGAAGAGGGGAGGCATGAGTGTGGTCCCCACATAGGCGCAGGCCATCTGCATCCCCATGACCGACTGTGAATATTTCGCACCGAAGTTCTCCGGAGTCGCGTGAAGAAGGCTGGGATAGATCGGTGCGCAGCCGGCTCCGGTCAGGATTAAACCGGCAAGCGTCGCCGCATTCCCCATCGGAAGCAGGAATAACAACACACCGGAGGCTGCAAAAAACTGTCCCAGGCGTACCATATTTTTATCGCCAATCCGGTCGGTGATAAAACCGCAGACAAAACGGCCAATTGTAATTCCCAGATAGAACAGGGAGGCCCACTTTGCCGCCTTGCCGGCGCCGATTCCTTTATGCAGAACCATATAGCTGCCGGCCCACAGCCCGGTCGTGGCTTCAAGGGCGCAGTAACAGAAAAAGGCCGTAAGGATGGCTTTGGCTCCGGGCAGCTTCAGGGCCGATTTCAGACTGATTTCCTCATATTCCTGCTCTGTATTTCCATCGCTGCCATTTCCGGTTCTCCACAGTGAAAGGGACAGAAGCAGAATGATGACAAGAACAACCTGAATCACTCCGACGGCCTGATAACCTGAATTCCATCTCTTTCCTCCTGCCAGGCATAAGCCCATGATATAAGGCCCGGTTGTCGCGCCAATCCCCCAAAAACAGTGGAGCCAGCTCATATGACGTGATTTATAATGAAGGGCTACGAAATTATTCAGGGCGGCGTCCACACTCCCCGCTCCTAATCCATAAGGTATCCCCCATAAACAAAGCTCTGCAAAGGAATGTGACGCGGAAAAACCAAAAAGGGCCGCTGCCGTCATCGCAACGCTCACCACCGTCACGATACCGGTGCCGAATTTCCTGATTAGTTTATCGCTGAACAGACTGGACACAATGGTGCCTCCTGCGATAATCATGCTGATAATCCCAGCATAGGATACCGCCACATTTAACTCACCGTACATGGACGGCCATGCCGAACCAAGCAGTGAATCCGGCAGTCCGAGGCTGATAAACGCAAGGTAAATGATAATGAGTAATAATTGAAACATATTGTCCTCCCGGAGTATTCGCATATTTTTTCACACCACGCTGCTTCCCGGCATGATGTGAACAGCGCTATAAAGTTACTGTTCACACGGTTGTGTTCCGCGAGACGTTTTCGTGCGTATTCTGCACGAAAATCCCGAGTTACACGGCGCGACGCGATGAAAAGTGAACTTTTCACCACAATCAACTGCGCTTTTTGCCGTTTCTGTGCATCGCGAAGCGTGTTATTGTTTACAGCACGCCGCTTTTTGGCGGGGTGTGAACAGTAACGCTACAAAGCTATGTTATAAGAATACCGCCTTTTTTCACTTGATTCTACATAAATCCGGACATATAATATAAAAATACCGACTGATTTTAGTATTACTATTCTCGGCCCTGCTGAAAAGAGCTGTTCCGCGGACAGTAAGATTGTAGTTCAAAAAAGGAGGTCTGAATGGGACTGAAAGAATGCGGTCTTAATCTGAGCCGTGACAATAAAGAACTGAAGCCGCACGGAACTATCGATTTTCCCTGTGCCGGTTATTCTTCCAGCTATAGGGACAGTGAGGATGATATCATACCGTGGCATTGGCATCCGGAGTTGGAAATACTTTATATAAAGTCCGGAAATCTGAAATTAAAGCTGCCCGAAAAAACCTTTCACCTGACTCCGGGAGATGGATTTATCGTCAATTCGAATGTCCTGCATTATGCCGCGGCAGAACCGTTATGCGAGCTTCATTCAATCGTATTCAGCCCTCTGCTGATAACCGGCTGGGAGGGCTCCGTCTTTGCGGAAAAATATATCGGCCCGCTGGTCCGCTGTCCCTCCTTTGACGGATGCAGTCTTAAATGTCTGTTCCCCGAACCGGAGATGTTTGAAAACCTGTTTACGGCGGCGTTTCACGCTCTCGCGGAAGATCTTCCGGGATATGAATTTACATTGAGGGAAGCTCTCTCCAAACTGTGCTATGCCCTCTGCCTCCGGTTCGGACCTGAAACCGGTGATGACTGCCCGGCTCCCTCTCCAGACGCAGAGCGTCTGCGCATAATGCTGGATTTTATCCACTGCCATTACAGCGAGCCGCTGAAGCTGTCCCAAATTGCAGAAGCCGCCGATATCGGCGAAAGAGAATGCCTGCGTTGTTTCAGCCGGATGATACAGGTATCGCCAATTCAATATCTGCTCAAATACAGAGTGAACCAAAGCGCCTCCCTGCTGCTTCGGGAACCGGGCAAAAACATCACCGATATCGCAGGCGGGTGCGGCTTTGACAGCCCCGGCAATTTTTCCCGGATATTCAAACGTTATTATAAATGTTCCCCAAAAGAATACAGAAGCAGAAATAAGGAATGATACATCCCTCTTTCCGATATATTTTAATAAACATTTCTGAAATGGACTTTTGTATCTCTATGAAAAAGCTTCTCAAATTCAAAGACAAAAGGCTCCGGACCCCAGACACCCGCTTCCGGCTGCCTCACGTCGGCAATCACCCGCTGAAAAGCCATTTTCCAAAAATTACGGCTGGAAAGATACCTCGAAATCTTTTGACAAAAAACGTTTTGACAAGAAAAGTTTTAACAGGAAAAGTACTGCCGACCGCAGCCATATTTGCCCTCTCCTTCTTCATCGGCCGGGCGGCTGCCCAGACCGTGGAACCTCACCGTTCTGCCAATCTGGCTGTGGAATCCCACCGCAGCTCCCCAGCCAAAGAGGTAGGAGACGTCATCACCGCTTCTGCCGACGGCAACTGGGGCCTGAGTTTCCAGACCGAGGGGCAGGCCCCCATTGGAAACGCAACCGCCGATTACCTCAAACAATACAATGCCTACTATGTCCAGAATACGCAGGATAAGGTGATTTACCTGACCTTTGACGCAGGGTTTGAAAACGGCAATACTGCCGCAATCCTGGATGCATTAAAAAAGCACAATGCCCAGGCCACCTTTTTCCTGGTCGGGAATTATCTTCAGACCAGCCCCGATCTCGTAAAACGGATGGTTGCGGAAGGTCATAATGTTGGAAACCATACCTTCCACCATCCGGACATGTCCAAACTTTCCACAAAAGATTTATTTGAAAAAGAACTGACTGATCTGGAAACCCTTTATGAGCAGACCACCGGCCAGCCCATGAAAAAATATTACCGGCCGCCCCAGGGCAAATACAGTGAAAGCAACCTGAAGATGGCCAGTGATATGGGATATAAGACCTTCTTCTGGAGTCTTGCCTACGTGGACTGGTATGAAGATAAGCAGCCGACGAAGGAAGAGGCCTTTAAGAAGCTGCTCGGACGCATCCATCCGGGCGCTGTCGTTCTCTTACATAGCACCTCCAAAACAAACGGGCAGATTCTGGATGAACTGCTGACGAAGTGGGAGGAAATGGGGTATCATTTTGGGTCGTTAGATGATTTGGTTGCAGGGCAGTGAGGATAATGGATGAATTGAAAATTAGATGTGATTAGGTGAATGGTAAGATCTTGTTCTGCTAGGATGAGATATGTGAAACTGAAAAAGGGTATCGTACAATCATTTATTTGGTGATTATACGATGCCCTTATTTTTTAATTGAAAAGCTGCAGTGAGGCTTCTTCCAGAGCTTCTTTAGAAAGATTGCCAGCTTGAATGGTGCATGATGTTTCGTTATCAGAAAGCTGGAGGTCAAATTCCTGTCCATCCAGTAACAGATAGCCAAATGTATAAGGCTGTTTCAGACTGACAGTTATAGTTGATAAAGATCCTACTGTATTAATCTGGTAGTCCAAGTCTTGCAGTTTGTATGAATCATGAGGCTGAGCTTTTATTGTTCCATACGGCGGGTTTAATAATTTGTTTTTCAGCCTGTCTATATTAAAATATCCCCTGGTTGTGGCATACTCCGCAGTCTCTAAAATCACACATTCCGGCTTGAAAAGGTTGAAATAATAGTCAAAGTTTATAATATTTTGGTAATTATGAACCTGGTATGTTTCCTGGAAAGATGTATTGTAAAAACGGACGCGGGAATTATAATATGAGCCATGGAAAAATAATACCCGTGGAAGCTTTCCGAACCCTGGATTTTTGTTCACATGAACTCCAAAGCCCCTGTAATTTTCATCCAGCCTCACGGCACTAAACTCCTCCGCTTTGTTTTCCACATTTTTTTCCGCAGGATTTTCATAATATGGGACAGTCTCATGAATTGAAAAATGTGATACCGGAAGAGATACCTCCGTCTTTTCTTCAATCAGAAAATCTTCTGTAATATGTGGCTTCACCGCCGGAAAATATCTCTGTATCTGTTCCAGCATATGATTCGTGCCATAGAAGCAGCCAAGATCATTCCAGTGACCGGCATCATATTTCACATTATAGACCTGTTCCGTGATGCTTTTTTCTTCTAAAAGCTCCACATTGCTGATATAGTTGACCTGATAGGCATCCAGGTTTTCATACAACTTCGTCAGGAAATCATTTCTATAAGTATAGCCCTCCGGCAAATAACGCTGATACACCGTCGTTTTCGATGGGTTAATGCAGTAGAGAAATGGCACGCCCCTTGTCTCACAGTAATCCTGAATTCGGCGAAGATAATTGCAAAATGCTTCGATGAATTCTACATCGGCCTCTGTAGCACCCAATTTGAAAAATACGTATCCGTCCTTTCCATACGTATAGCTGGGATGAACCATTTCTCCAAACAGCTTATCATTTAATTCTGTATACAAATCAATACTACCGCTTCGAAAACCAATCCTGTCTTTCACGTAGGAATTCAGCATCTCTGTTTTATCCGGGGCGTCTAACTGGAATTCCGTTAATTTTCGATTGTCGATAGGGGATATGCTGTCCTTTTCCAGATTAAACGCTAGCAGAGGAAGCAGTAGCATGACCACCATTATTGCTAAAAACACCTTTTTGATATACCTCATATTCTCCCTCCGCTAAAACTGAAAATAGATGAACGGACTGTACTCTGTTGCCACGATTGTGACAAAAGACAAAACCCACACCATTATCAGGAACAGGTATTTCATAACCTGAATCCCCGATGAACGGCTTGCCTTATCATTGTACCTCTCCTGAAGCGTTTCATTTCCCAGAACTAGAATTCCTAAAATAGAGAACGCCATGAGAAACAGCGGCCGACCATGCAGAAAATACGGCAGATAACCGGAGGCACTGCCGCCGGCTCCCGTCATAGCAGAAAGATAAAGGCGCATCTGTTCCATATCAGAAAGACGGAAGGTCAGCCAGCCTATGCTGACTAAAAGCATCGTAGCCGCCCATTTAAACATTCCAGGGATTTTCCTGTACCACGCGGCGCCCCTTACCCGTCTTTCAAAAACAACACATAATCCATGGCCGGCTCCCCAAAGAAGGAATAACAGCCCCGCACCATGCCAGATACCGGTCGCGAGAAAGACCAGAAACAGATTTATGTATACATTCCCTCTTCTGTTGCCTCCAAGCGGAATATACAGATATTCCCGGAACCAGCTTCCCAGTGAAATATGCCATCTCCTCCAAAATTCGGTGATCGATTTGCTTCGATAAGGAAAATTAAAATTTTCCTCGAAATGAAAGCCAAACATCGTCCCCAAGCCCAGCGCCATATCAGAATACCCCGAAAAATCCATATAAATTTGTATCGTATAGGCCAAACAGCCAATCCAGGCCGTAGGCACATCAACGCCCCAGCCAAGGGCTAAATTGAAAATCTGTGAAACAGTCTCTCCCAGAAGATCTGCAATTAACACCTTCTTTCCAAGGCCGATAATAAACCGTTCCGCTCCATTGAGCAGATTATCTGAACTCACTCGGGAGCGATACTTAAGCTGCTCTCTCATATCACGGTATTTTATAATCGGCCCCTGAATCAGCTTTGGAAAAAAGGCGATGTAGAGCGTAAAACAAAGCAGGCTGTGCTCTGGCTCTTCTTTATCCAGATATAAATCCATCAGATAGGAAATGCAGTGAAAGATGATAAAGGAGATTCCGAGCGGAGCCAGCAGGCTGACAGAATCTCCTATTTTTAGTGTGGATAAAATAAGTGAAAGATACTTATATTTTACAAGAATATAGAGGTTATATGCTACGCCGGCCAATAGGACGGTTTTGCATTCATGTTTTGAAAAACCTATAATGTAGTTGAGCAAAATCAGCGAAATCAAGACTTTTACGTGGTCTACATTAGCCCATGCGAAGAAGCTTAATGAAAAGATTACTAATATTATGTTCTGAAGTTCTAGTCTTATTCTTGGACACAATTTCCCCCCGGGTATTTTTATCTCACAAAAATAATAAGCCATAAGGACTGTTGGGAGGAATACGAATAAAAATATTAGAGAATTAAATAGCATGATTGGTTTTTATGCTCCTCATTATAATATTTAATTATTTATAGAAGTCTTTTATCTTTTCAGTAATAAACTTAATATCGCTTTTCTCCAAATACGGGTGAATAGGCAATGACAGTACCGTTTTACTGAGTTGTTCTGTTACCGGACATTCTTGATATATTTTCAGTTCAGAAAAAGCTTTTTGTTTTTGCATCGGTATCGGATAGTAAATCATCGTCGGAATACCATTTGCTTTCAAGTAATCTTGTAACCCATCTCTTTCATCCTGATTTTCGAGTTGTATCGTATACTGTGCCCAACTGGAAAGATAGCCCTTCGGGATGCATGGCGTTTTTACTATGCCATTTAAAAGTTCCGAGTATGTTTTAGCTGCCTCATTTACTTTATCTAATTCATACTCTTCAAACGCTTTTAATTTGGGAATCATAATAGCCGCCTGGATGGTATCAAGTCTGGAGTTCCATCCGATTCTTTCATTATCATACTTATAAGAACCTTTTCCATGCACCTGAATAGAACGAAGGTATGCAGCCATTTCATCATCATCAGTAAAAATGGCACCGCCATCCCCATAACAGCCCAAAGGTTTCGCTGGGAAAAAGGATGTGGTGGCTACATCTCCAAACGAGCAAGCTCTTCGTTCCCCCATTTGTCCTCCAAATCCTTGTGCACCATCTTCCAATACTTTTAAACCATAAAGTTTTCCAATCTTCTCAATGGCCTGATAGTCTGCCGGAAGACCAAATAAATCAACCGGAATAATAACCTTTGGTATTAGTTTTCCTTCAGAAATAACAGCTTGGATCGCTTCTTCTAATTTTTTCGGATCCATATTAAATGTATTTCCGTCCACATCAACAAAAATAGGGGTCGCCCCCTCAAAGGATACTACCTCTCCAGTTGCAAAGAAGGTAAAATCAGGTACAAATACCGCATCTCCTGGTTTGATATCCCAGGCCATTAACACCATTGATAACGCATCTGTGCCGTTGCCGCAGGTGATACAATACTTTTTTCTGACATAAGCTGCCAGCCGTTCTTCCAATTCCTGAACTTGGGGACCACTGATGAAAGCGGTGTTAGTGATTACGCTTTGAATTGATGTGTCGATAGATGTCTTTAGTACCTCATATTGTTTTTTTAAATCTCGAAAAACCATGTTCAACCTCTTTCTTTATTTTTTTGATTATCAGATAATAAACCTTTGGTAAAATATTGATAATTTTTACATATATTTTTGATTACTGAAAAAGCTGGTATATAGGTTGTTTTATAGGTTGATTTTCTCTAAAATCCATCATTGAAAAATATATTGATTTTATTCCTTTTTCTTTAATATTTACTCGCATTAATGCCTTTATTCCAATTGAGGTAACATCAATATAGAAAAATTAATTACCTTCTCCTCTGAATTTTCCATTGTCCGCTTGCTTCTTTTATCAGCCATTTTAATATCTCTTTGTATAAAAAGCACAAAATTAGTATCAAACATATCCCCCATATAAAAGTGACATATCCAGAAATATGAAAGGAGGAATAAGCGGCATATATATACACTAACAATGTTGTCATTAAAAATCTGCCTAAATTATAATCTACTTTATAACATTTTAAAGAAAATACCGTCCTGCCTGCCCAAAAAACAAAGTATCCTAAACCAGTACCAATTGCTGCTCCTCTAGCCCCAAAAGCAGGAATAAATAATGCATTCAATATAATATTACTAGTTGCTGAAATGATTGAAATCCAAATATGATATGTTGTTTTCTTTTTAAAGTTAATTCCAAGCACTGTCGTCTCGGATATTGTATACATAATTGGCATAAACATCAAAAAAGGAAACGAATAAATTGCTTCCCAGTATTCTTTTCCTAAAAGAATTCCTAAAACACTTTTTCCCATAATCAGGAATATTGCTATATTGAACATGAAAAATGATATTATTTGATTCACCTTTGTATAAAAGCATGTATTATCAGGTTCATTTTTATAATGCTCATAAGCAACTGGAATCCAAAACGTTGTGAAGGCTGCTTGAACTGCATTTAAAAGAATAATTATTTCTATTGTACTGGAATAGATTCCCAACTCCCTGTAATTTGACAGAAATTTAAGCATGAATTTATCAGAAGCCTGAAATACCCATGCTATTATTGAAGAAAATAATATAGGTAGTCCAAAAAACAGCATTTCTTTTAAATGATGGCTTGTTTCTATAACTATTTTGGGGCGAATCAACCAAGTTTTATGTTCTATCAAAATACCCATCAAAGCAGAACCGGCATATGATAAAATAACCGCAGCTACTAATCCAGCAACATCCCCTATTCCTATATGAAAATCTGTCATTATAAAAAACAGATACAATAATTTTTGCAACGTATGCAGTATATTATACATGTTAAGTCTTTGTTTTATCCTTAACTCTAGTAAAACAATACTATAGATAACATTAAAAAGAACAAAAAGACTTAACCCAATCGCTGTTAATGGAGAGATACTTCCAATAATTATCCTTGAAATTAAATTCTTAAATAACAGGAAACAAATACACATGAGCATGACATTGCCCAAACAAAATTTCATTAATATTTTTGACAGTCTTCCTCTTGCATTTTCATTTTCTTCATAATAAAATCTTACAAATGCCTGATCTGTTCCCATCATACAAAGTAAAACACATAAATTCCCAATTGTGTTAAATAATGAATATTTCCCTAATACTTCCGGTGTAACTAAACGGGTAATTACAGGGGTGGTAACTAAACCAATCAAAAGAATAATAATATTTCCCAGGGCAAATTGAAAAAATTTTTTTATTAATTCCATTGATGTATGTTCTCCTTATGTATCCGTTCCTTCAAAAAATAATAGAAGGAAACATAATTTCCATATAATATCCAAATCCATCCATATGAATTTATGCTACTTGAGGAAATACATGATACAGCAAATACGAATAACAGTGCAAATAAGAGAATATATATATTTCTTTCTCTAATATTTGTTGTCATAACAATTGCTTTATATGCCATAATTAAAAATTTACACCAAATTATTATATATATCATAAAAATAAGAACTCCAAATGAAACCAATAGTTCTACCCACCAATTATGCATATTACTCATACCACCAGTTGGAAGCATATTGTCATTTAACATCAGTATCTCTATATTGCTACTTCCTACCCCCATTCCCCAACTATCAAACAGCAACTTAAAACCATTCTTAATCAAATTAATTCTCATTCCAATTGAATCAAAATATGTAACATTTGTTTTTAATACAACTAAAATAACGCCTAGAATAGCAATAGTACAAAAAATTATACCCACAAAAAAAATCAGACGGTATGTTCTTTTCGAATAGCGTAATTTTAATATTACAACAATTAAAAAACCAACTAATAAGGCTAGCCAACATGCCCTTGATTGCGTTTTTAAAATTAATATACAGGATGAACATAGCAAAAAACAGTTTACTATTTTTAATAATTTATTCTTTATCATTTCATTAAATATCATTACCATAAAAATCGACATTGACAAAAAAATCGCAAAATCATTTGTATTCCCAAACATTGAAACTGGATATTTTGCATTAATATATATCTCTCTCATCTCCGATATAGGCAAAAACAGATAATTACCAAATAAAATCTCTGACCATCCTAATATGTTATGAATTAATAGCACAGCATTAGTAATCGCAAAAAAATGATAATATGTTTTTTCTTTTCTAAAAAAAAAGCTAACTAGTATGGCTAACGACAATCCAGATATGAAAAAATAATTATACTTAATCCATTGTATTAATTCAATTGCTCGAAAAATACTAATTATGTCAACGAATAACCAAAGCAATAAAAATATAATTATTTTCTTATTTTTCAGTTGCAAAAAAAGTCCTTTTTCAACAAATAAACGTACAAAAAGTATCGGTAAAAGACATATTACCATTATTCCAAAAAGGTTAATATTGAAACCATTGACCGATATTTTACATAAACCTGGTAATAAGGAAAGAAAAAACAAATAAAGCAGACATATAGTCATTTTTGGACCTCTTTTATTTTTTCATAAATTAAAATCATAGAATTTACATTTTTATCCCAATTATATAATTCTTCTACGCGTCTTCTCCCTGCGATACCCATCGTTTGTCTCAGCTCCGCACTTTCATATAGACGCTCCATACACATACTCATTTCACATGCAGATTCCTGATGAACCAAAAATCCAGTAATATTATCTGCTACTATCTCGCATGCACCTTCCGTCTCAGTTGCAATCACTGGTAAGCCAGAGGCCATTGCCTCAATGGTAGATACTCCAAAGCTCTCTTTACGACTACCAACACAAAAAACATCTGTATAAATCAGAACAGTTGGAAGAAGTTCATTTTTTATATACCCCTTCCACTTCACTTTATCACTGCATCCTAATTGAGTGCTTAAACTTCTTAACTGACTTTTTTGACTTCCTTCTCCATAAATGTGTAATTCTATATTTTTGTCATAAAATTCAATCTTATTTATAAAAAGGCTAAAGGCCCTGATTATTACATCAATTCCATAAAGCGGTTCCAAAGCTTTTACTACGCAAAAAACAAAGGTTGTCTTCTCACATTCAATTAATTTAGGTTGAAATTTGAGAATATCAACTCCAAAAGGTAATATATCTAATGTTTTCTTAACTGGATAAAGCTTATCAATCTGCTTCCCCATCGCTATACTGGTAGAAATTATATGTTTCGCATACTGTAAATTCTTTTTAATTATTCGCATATTAAATTTATTGCGGTATGGAAATTCATAAACATCACTTCCCCATACCGATAAAATAACATTTGGTATATGAGCCATTCTGGCCAATGTGCCATAACCACTTGCATAATGCACATTAATAACATCTGCCTGGAAATTTCCCGCTAATTTTTTCAATGCGTTTGCATTAAGATAATACCCTTTCATGCCAGAAACAGGAAGATATTTTACCTGAACTGATGAATTAATCGTATTTTTCTTTTCACTGTGATTAGGGAGTGATACTAATAAAACTTGATTTTCTTTTTCAGAAAGTGCATTAATCCAACGGACCGTATGTACACTATTTGCCGGAGCTATAAATAAAATTTTCATTTTTTCACATTCACACTCTTGCCCTGTTGATCTACTTTTCCTATTTCTTTAGCAGGTATTCCTGCTACTAACGAAAAAGCTTTAACATCCTTCGTTACAACCGCTCCTGCCGCAACCATTGCATATTCCCCAATCGTAATTCCACAGACAATAGTGGCATTTGCACCGATACTGGCTCCATGTTTTACCAGTGTTTTCTTATATCCCGCAGAACCTTTTGGAAATTCCGCCCTTGGAGTCAAATCATTCGTAAACACACAGGATGGTCCGCAGAATACCCCATCCTCCAGTTCAACCCCCTCATAAACAGAAACGTTATTCTGAATTTTTACACCATTTCCTATTTTTACATTATTTGATATATTGACATTCTGTCCCAGCACACAGTTGCTGCCGATCTTTGCCCCTTTTTGGACATGGCAAAAATGCCATATCTTTGTTCCTGCACCAATTTTTACATTACCATCTATATAACTGCTCTCATGTATAAAAATGTCATCCATAAACGTCCCCCTAAATTTTCTGTTCATTATTTCTCATTACTCTGGCTGGAACCCCGGCAACTACCTGGTTTGCATCAATATCTTTTATGACAACTGCCCCCATACCGACCAAACTATTATCACTGATATCAATTTGATTTTTTACTATTGCACCAGGCGCAATATAAACGTTATCTTTTAAATGACAACTACCACCTAATAGTGAACAAGCAATAACCAGGCAGTTTTTACCTATCTGAACATTGTGAGCAATATGGCACAGATTATCAATTTTGGTCCCGTCCCCAATATAGGTATCATCTAGTGTACCTCTATCGATACAGGTGTTTGCTCCTATTTCTACATTTTCCCCAATTCTGACACCGCCAAAATGCGGAACTTTTTCAAATTGCTTTCCATTTTCGTAGTATCCAAACCCATCCGTTCCTATGACTACACCTGAATGCACGATACTATTTTTCCCAATGTGAGTCGGACATTCAATCAGCACATTGTTCCCTATTATAACCCCATCCTCTAGTTCCACCTTTTCATCTATATAACATCCAAAACCAATCACAACATTTTTCCCTATATCTTTTGTTTTTATGATAGAATTTTTTGCAATTCCAGTGTCTGATTTCACTTTATAAAACTGGTTTAAAATAGAGAAAAACGTTTTTTTAGGATCATCGCAAATAATATAATTTCCATTTTTCAAGAAGCTGCTTTCACTTGCTAATGTGACTATTAATATGTTTTTTTCCTTACCTTCTAATTCATGAATTTTTTCTGGCTTTTTTAGCCATGTAATACAACCATCCTGTAAATTGTTCAAAGAGCAAAAGCCTTTCACAAGGAACTCCTTATCTCCTATATAATTATATTTTTGTTTTTCCTTGTCTAAATAAGAACAAATTTCATAAACAGTATGTATCATTTAATTTCCTCCAAATTCAATACTGCTTCAAGATCACGGAAGTTTTCTTTCATTATATTATAGCGGACTCCATTTCCTCGACTTATAAAGTCGTATAAACACTGCCTTAATGTTCTTTCTGTAAAGGAATACCAAAAAGGATGTGTTAAAACATGGAGAGCTTGCTCTTGTTTACTTTTTACCACCTCTTCAATATTTTCCCTCCAGCACATTCTGGAATCGGATAAATATTTAAATTGGTCAAAGAATGGAGCGGAGTAGCTGTTAACCACATCTCCAAAATCCATACGACTTTCTAAAAACTGTTTAGAAGGTCTATGCATAGAAACAACCCGAACCTGTGATTTGATAATTTCTGACAAAAGAGAAATTTCTTTCTTTACTTGAATGCGGAACATTTCTGGATTGAATTCATCCTCATCTCCCATATATTTTTTCTCGTCAAAGTGAAGTCCTATCTCATGACCTGACCCTGTTATTCTTTTCAGGCAAGCAATCCCCTCTTTGGAAAAAGGATTGTAAAAATCGGATGAAATCAATACAAAGTAGGTAGCATTTAACCTTTTATCTTGGCCCAATATCTCTCTTTCAATTTCTGCAAATTCAGCTGCTTTACATAAATCCATATCTATATCATGACGTAATATACATGGATTTTTTACTCCTTTGTATAAATGATAATCCGTAATTTCATAGCCGTTTAGCAGAATTGTATGAACCAATTCTCTGTATGACTGATATGTAAAATTCATATTTCTCCCATCATTCTTTCAGTATGACTTTTATTCTTAATCAAATTCCCCATACATATCCTCAGAAGAAAAATCCAAAAGCGGAAATTTAATTGTTTTCCCTTCCTTCTGACTCTTATATATGGCCAACACCAATTCCAGTGCATCTTTACCTGCATACGCATCCACATATGGCTGCCTGTCATTTTCAATTGCATCTATTACATCGGCGAACAAACTGGTATGTCCATTACCATACACATTACTGGTATCCTCTTCCAATCCTTTATTCTTAAAATCTTCTTCCGCTTCATCTGCAAAATCCCATACATCAATATTATTCGTAGAGGTCCCGCCAATTTTCACCGTTCCCTTTTCTCCAAATATATATAACGTTTCCTCCAAATTTTTAGGATAAACATTCGTAGTTCCTTCTATGGTAGCAATCGCTCCATTTTTGAATTTCACTACCGCCATTCCGACATCCTCGGCATCTAAATAGTGATGAAACTGCTGTCTGGTCTGTCCATATACCTCTTCGATTTCTCCACCAAATGTCCAACGAAGCAAATCAATTCCATGGATGCACTGGTTCATCAAAGCTCCCCCATCCTGCTCCCATGTTCCACGCCAGGGCGCCTGGGTATAATATTCTTTGTTACGATTCCATCTCACATGAATTGAGCCATGGGACAGTTTTCCAAATCTTCCTGTTTCTAACGCTCTGCGCATTTCCTGCACGGCAATATTGAACCTGTTCTGGTGACATGCGCTGACTTTCACATGCTTTTCCTCAGATAAGCGTATAATCTCATCCGCATCTTTTATACTCATGGCCATTGGTTTTTCAATAATTACATTCACACCATGTTCTATACAATATAATGCAATTTCAGCATGATTCCCGCTTTCCGTTGCAATACTGACTAACGCCGGCTGAGTTTCCTTCAACATTATTCGATAGTCTGTATATCTCTTTATTGAAGCATCCTTTTCTAAATGGTGTTTTTCCAACACCGCTTCCATATGCTCCGATACAATATCGCAAACTGCCGCTATCTCTAATTGATTATTGACAGCTGCCTTAATATGGTTCGTTGAAATCCTGCCGCAGCCAATTAATGCGTATTTCATAACTTTCCTCCCTCACTCCGTATCCAGGCGGCCTTATAAAACCTCTATATTGTCTCTGGGCTGAATATTTTTCATCACATTCTTCGTGTCAAAAATCACCTTTGCATTCGCCTGAAGCATCTCATAATCCACGTTGCTGTGTGCAGCCGTAATCATAATCAAATCGTAGGATGCAACAATCTCAGGTGTGATTTCCTGAAGGCCTGTCCGCACTTCTCCTTTTTCCTTGTACTGCATAATCCAAGGATCAAAGAACTCTACTTTGGCCTGCTCTTTTTCCAACTCTTCAATTACTCGTATTGCAGGACTTTCACGATAATCATCAATATCTTGTTTATAAGCGACTCCCACCACTAATACGCGGCTGTTTTTAAGTGCCTTTTCGTGACGATTTAAAATCTTCCCAGCCCGTTCCACGCAATATTCCGGCATTTTGTCGTTAATCATCATGGAACTTTCAATCATGGACGTATGAAAGCCATATTCCCTGGCTTTCCAGGATAAATAATAGGGATCTAACGGGATACAGTGCCCTCCGAGACCTGGCCCCGGATAAAATGCCTGAAACCCATAGGGTTTTGTTTTCGCTGCATCCACGACTTCCCACAGGCTGATTTCCATCTTGTTGCACAGCATTGCCAATTCATTCACAAGTCCGATGTTGACATTTCTATATGTATTTTCCAGGATTTTTTCCATTTCCGCTACTGCTGGAGATGACACCTCATAAACGTCTCCCTCCAGAACGGTACGGTACATAGCAGCGATGACTTCTGTCGCATCTTTCCCGATTGCTCCAACTACTTTAGGAGTATTTTTCGTCTTATAAATTAAATTTCCCGGATCGACACGTTCGGGGGAAAATCCCAAATAAAAATCAGCCCCGCATTTCAAGCCGGAACCGTTTTCTAAAATTGGTTTTATGAGTTCTTCCGTTGTTCCAGGATAAGTAGTGGACTCCAGAACAACCATGGTTTCTTTCTTTAAATATTTAGAAATCTCTTTTGCAGAATCACGTACATAACTGATATCCGGCTGCTGATGCCTGTCTAATGGCGTTGGCACACAGATTGCAATAAAATCTACATCCTTTACAAAGGAAAAATCTGTTGTGGCCGAAAATGCCCCCGCTTCTACTAATTTTTTCAAATCGCTATCAACCACATCGCCTATATAATTTTGTCCTTTATTAACCAGATCAACCTTTTCCTTTTGTACATCAAATCCAATGGTTTTAAATCCTGCCTTTGCTTTTTCTACGGCTAAAGGAAGTCCTACATAACCAAGTCCAACTACACCAACGGTGAGGTTCCTCTCTGAAATTTTTTTCAATAATTTTTCTTTCATTGCATTAGCTCCTCAAATAGTAAATTAAATTTTAATGCTAACTGCCCATATGTAAAAAACTGTTTAGCCGCATTCTTTCCATTTATTCCATATTGCGCCCTGCTCTCACCGTCCAGTCCTTTAAGTTCATGAATGGAATTACAGATTCCTTTAATATCTCCAGAGCCGACCATATAACCACATTGGTATTCCGCCACCGGCGAATAGGCTGTTGTAATTGCACATATGATAGGTTTTCCACCCATCATCGAATCATAGATTTTATTGAGACAAATACCAAACCGATATAACGGTGAAGGTTGGCTACCCGCATAAACACAATCGAACATAGTAACCAGCTCCGGAACACTTTTTTTCCTAACTGAGGGTAGAAAAAAAACATTTTTAATTTCTTCCTTCTTTTTCCGCTGTACTAATCTATTCTTTTCTACTCCATCCCCTACCAATACAAATATGACATCCGGATCATCTATAACTTTAGCTGCATCAAGCAAAGTATCCAGCGCATTTGAAAGAGCGTGACCACCAAAATACCCAATTATAAATTTACCTTCCCGCTTTTTATCTTCAAAAAAATCTTTGTGCTTATCAGGCAGCGGCTCTGCATTCTCCCACTCTTCCTCTACTACTCCATTTGATATATGCTCAAATTTATCCGGTTCCATCCCATGTTTAATCATATATTCTTTAGCCATAGGTAAGAGCGAAACTATTTTATCTGAATGCTGATATGCTGAATTTTCTGCTGCCTGCATTAAAAGTACAAAGGGATTATTACGGGACATTCCGCCAATCTCATATAATGTTGCCGGCCACATATCATGTACTTCATGTATCAGCCTGGCCCCTGCCTTTTTGGCAATCCTCTGCCCTGCATAAGTATCAAGCGGATAGGTCGACGAGGTAATGACAACATCCGGTTTCCACTTTTCTGCTATTTTCCCCGCACTGAGCCACAACTTCCCTACAAACCGGAACATGGTCAATGCCCTTTTGACACCGTTTCCCTGATAATCTCCAGTTCTTACCCAATAGTATTCAATACAGTCTATATTCTCTCTCTGGAAATCTTTCTTTACTTTGGGATTTCTAATTCTCAGATGGGAAAAATCTCCGGCAATGATTCGAACCCGATGTCCCATCTTAACCCATTCTCTGGCCAAGTAGTACGGTCTAAACTCCATCCCCATTTCCGGGCTGCCGGCATAATGATTGATTAACACTATATTCATTTGTCTATTTTCCTGTCTTTTATTTTATGACTGCCAAAACAGTTTGAAACAGCAGCTCTATTTCAAATAAAAATGAAAAAGAAGCGATTCCTTTCAAATTCCACCGCATCTTCCCCGGCAACACCCGCTCCACATAAACCTCATCTGCACTCAATCCCTCTTCCATTCCCTCCGCGATGAGCTTATCTTCATCCTTAAACTCAATACTGGCCTCCGAGGTCACCCCCGCCGGCAGCAGCAGCGTCGCATACATCTCTTTTGTATACTGTTTCACATACTTAGGAACCTCGGGCCGGGTTCCGACAAATGTCATCTCACCCTTCCAGATATTGATAAGCTGAGGCAGTTCGTCCAGGCGGCAGCCTCTGAGTTTTTTTCCGGCATTGGTAATTCTGGCATCATCGCCTACAGTCACCAGGCTTCCGATTTGGTCTGCATTCTGCACCATAGTGCGAAACTTGTAAATCCGAAATCTTCGTCCATACTGTGTCACCCGTTCCTGGCGGTAGAATACCGGCCCTACTGAGTCCCGCTTGATCCAGATGGCCAGCGTCAAGAATACCGGCGATAAAATAATCAGCATGACGGACGACATCACAAAATCAAAAGTTCGCTTTACCAGCAGGCCGAACCAATGTTTTTTTAATACCTCATAATAAGGCCTGACTTCTTCCGTACGCATAAATCCAGGCAGTTGTTCCCATCTGCAAAGCATGTTTTTCTCCTCAACCTTTTTCACAACCTTTTCATTTTCACCGTCTTGATTTAGCTGTTTTATATCCCCCTCTGCTATTTCAATCCGCCTATTTCTCTATCCATATCCATTTTTACCAATTTCCGATAACATCCCTTAAACGTATCTATCACAGCCTCCGCCTGCTCATCCGTCAGGCAGGTATGCAGCGGCAGCGTAATCTCATTCTCAAACTGCCTATATGCATTTGGATAATCCTTAATGTCAAACCCCAGCTTTTTATAGGCCGTGTGCATTGGCAGCGGCTTATAGTGGACATTGGCCGCCACTCCGGCCTCAGCCATATCTATAATCAGCTGATTACGGAATTCGAGTCCTTTTCCGTTCAGACGGACCAGGCAAAGATGATAACTGGAATGAACCTCTTCGCCGTTCTCTGCCTTGTCATGCATAAGCATATCAACCGACAGCTCGCTCAGTCCTTCTCTGTATTTCTCAAGTATCTCTTTCCTGCGCGCAAGTATCCCCGGATATCTCCGCATCTGAGCCAAGCCAATCCCTGCCATAATGTCAGTCATGTTGCATTTATAGGCAGGCATTACAATGTCGTATTCCCAGGCCCCCAGCTTTGTCTTGGCCAGGGCATCTTTGTTTTGTCCGTGAAGAGACAGAAGCATAAACTGGTTATAAATCCAATCGTTATCGATGCCCGGAATCTCCCGCCAGACAAGCGCGCCGCCCTCTGCTGTGGTCAGGTTTTTCACGGCGTGGAAGGAAAAGCTGGTGAAATCGGCCACTTCGCCGCACATTTTTCCATCTCTGGAAGCTCCGAATGCATGGGCGGCGTCATCCAGGACAATCACGCGGCCGAATTTTTCCTGTATTTCATTGGACGGATGAAACAGACCTTTCTTCCTCTCCACAATCTCAAATATCCGCCGGTAGTCGCACATGACTCCTGCAATATCCACCGGAATGATCACCTTTGTCTTATCCGTGATAGCCTTTTCCAATTTCTCATAATCCATCTCATAAGAATCGGGAGCCGTATCTACCAGAACAAGCTTCGCCCCGACGTGGCAGACCACACTGGCGCTTGCCGAATATGTATAGGCGCTTGTTATCACCTCATCCCCGGGCCCGATACCCAGAAAATGAAGCGCCAGTTCGGCACAGGCTGTAGCTGAATTTAAACACACAGCTCTCGGCGCATGGACAAATGCTGCAATCTGCTTCTCAAATTCTTTTGTCTTTGGTCCTGTAGTGATCCACCCCGATTTCAGAGCCTCCACAACTTCATTGATTTCTTCCTCCGTGATATCCGGCGGTGAAAATGGAACTTTCAGCATACGCAGCTTCCTCCTTTTTATTTCAGCTTCAATTCAGCTGAGCCTTTTCTTTTATGTTTTTCCAAAAACGATAACCTGCACGCTCCGCGCAAAGGTCACCGTAATCAATAAACGAGTCTGCCGAGGCAGGCCTTTGTGCCAGAGCCCGGCCTTTTAGCGGCCATACTTTGGCGCACAGGCATTGGCTCATTTACAGGACGCACTTTCCAGCCAAACAAGAATCCCGTTCGCAGGATTCTCCGCCTGCGGCGGGCCGCTGTAGCGACATAATTCCCTACCGCCGCAGTGCGATCCTTCCGCAGGGCGGTTTTTACTTAACAGGAAGACTTTCCTGTCAAATAAAAAAAGGACCTCCTCAGTCCTTCTCCAACTTAATTCCCAGCATTGCGGTTTGCTGCTCTCCGCGAATCGCTGTTTCTATGAGTGCATACCGCTTTCTCAAATTCAGCCGTATGATTTTTTCCTTAAAATATTCCAGCGGCCCGTCCAGCCGCTCGATTTCTCCCTGAGCATCCAGATACACTTTCGTATTCCTGACCAGATAATAACCTGCGCCTTTGTCAGCATTATTGACGGGCGATTCATTTGCGCAGAGCAGCTCCAAAAATTTCCGTTCTTCCTCTTCCAGAGGAATAAATTCTCCCAGATTATCTCCCAGAAGCTTTGAAAATTCCGGTATTCGTTTTAATTCATAGAATACCTCATCGGCATTCGTTAAATCTAAAAATACATAAGCTGGAAACAACGTCTCCGTCACTTCCAGCCATTCTCCCCCCAGCCTCTTAAGAAGCTGGCGCTTTAGAAAAAAGCATTCTTTATAAACAGTTTTCGGCAGCATCTTGTACACCAAGTCCACCAGTTCCTGTTCTTTTCCTGTTATAGTTTGAATTACATACCACATTTCCAGTATCTCCTGACCCGCCTTCGCTGGGCTAGAGCGTGTTTGGAACATAAAGAAGCCAGTACCGGCCTTCCAAACTGCCGATGTTGAGTTCAAAGCCTATTTTTACGTATGCTTCGCCATTTCCACAGCAAAAAGCGCTCTGAACCCACTGTTCCTTATGTCCTTACCTCGTCTTCATATGCCCCACTAGCTTTATGAACACTGCGTAATTTTGTCTTATCCTATTCTCCGGGCAGAATCTCAATTCCCGCCCAGATATCCTTATTCTCTTTCACCGGTTTCAGGTTTAAAACGGCAATTCGTTTATGAAGATCTAATTTCCGTATTAAAGCTTCCTTCCCTGCAAGCGGGCCATTTACCGCCCTGAATGATCCGTTCCGGACCAATCCCCTTGACAGGCCCATATGATGGCGTTCTCCGCAAAGTGTCCGGATCATCGCCTCTTCTTCAGGCTGCACAGGGAGCAGCATATCTTCCTGAGCAAGGACATCGGTGATATCCCGATACTGTTTCAGCTCTTTCAACAGTAATTCCGGTCGGCTGCTCTGCAGAAATACGTAATCAGGAAACATCCTATAGGTATCTACATGCCACTCTCCCAGATATTTCTTCATTCTTTCGTAAGAGAATTGAAACGCATCATCAAGCGCCGGCTCTGATAAGTGATGTTTACAGGACCTGATAATAGCTTCTTCCTGACCAGACTTGCAGTGTAGTACATACCAGCCCACTGAATACACCCCTTTCTGCCTACAACATAATAGGTATTATGTTGTCAAATGATACACTATCCTGACGGCTGTAACAATCTTACCACATGTTTTATGGGCTTTCAACCGGAAATCTTTACAAATATCTTAATTAAAAAATATGAAAGCCAAAATTGTGTCCATAACAAAATCTATAGATTTCCTTATTTTTTTATATTACACCTTCCAGCAGCATTTGTACAAGCCATATTCTGCCATGTCCACTTTGATTCCCGGCTTTGACAACATAATACCTATTATGTTGTATCTCCCATTCCAATCCCAAACCATTATCCACAAACACAGTTTCGGACCGCATCCCCCCTTTCCCTTCAAATCACCAGACCGAGCAGTTCCATCTGTCTTCTGTACTCTTTCCCTGAAGTAGCCGTATAAATTCTCGTAGTTTCAATACTGCTGTGACCCATGATATCGGCCAGTTTTACCACGTCCTTTTTCAACTCATAAAAGGTTCTGGCAAAAAGGTGGCGCAGATTGTGGGGAAATATCTTCTGCCATTCTACATCTGCCTCCCCGCATAGTTTTTTCATCTCACGCCAGACATTACTCCGATCCACTCCTTTTCCTGTTTTGGTAATAAACACTTCTCCTGTTTTCAGTTTCCGTTCTCTTGTATATAGAAGAAGCTGCTTTTGCAGTTTGCTGCCGATGAAAACGATCCTGTTCTTTCCTTTATTATAGATACAGAGTTTCCCCTTCCGAACCGACTCCACCGTGACCGATTTCAGCTCGCTGATGCGAAGCCCCAGACCGCAAAGAGTCTGAAGAATCAGCGAAAGCTGCCTCTTCCCCATGTTCTGTGCAGCCCGCACCAGGCGGTAATATTCCTTTTTATTAAGCTCCCGCTGTTCCTCGCAGAACATCTGCCTTTGAATCTTGACCGGCTTTACACGAAAATCCGTCCAGTCCATAAAGCTGAAAAAGCTGTTGAGAGCCGCCAGCATCGAATTGACGCTCCTGACATGATAAATGGTGAGGAGATTATGTTTAAACTCAATAACCTTTTCTTTCGTAACCGCTTTCCGGCTTGTATCCGCTGCGCTGTTCCAATCCGCCTCACAACTCTGCTCCCTACGGACAAATGCTTCAAACACCCTGACATCATGCAGATATTTGTCTACCGTCGCCTTAGCCCGCTCTTCTTTTATCAAATATTCCTTATACCTTTGCAGCGCTTCTTTATCCAGAAACCTGCTGCCCTCATCTGTCACAAACGACCACTCCCTTCTACAATATGCCGCAAACCAATGGCCTTCACTATCAAGGACGTTTTATCATCCTGACATTTATTTTATCATAATCAAAACGGAAAGGCAGATTATATATGGTTCCAGGACCATTGATACAAACTTAACTAATAAAATCGACGTTTATTAGACCACGCCCGGTTATAATGAGCATATAAAGTTAAAATTTGAAGGAGGATATTATCATGGAATTATATATACAGGAAGAACAAATCAGTGAGCATTTACAAAAGCGGCTCGAGCGCTTCCGGGCTGATTATCCGGTAGCGGATGAGGTGAAAAGGCGCGTCTCCAAACCGGATATGCCCTTCTTCGGAAAAGAGATTCTTGAGATGGCTGTTTCCGCCCTGCTGGAGGGTGAAAATATCCTGCTTTGCGGCGATAAGGCAACCGGCAAGAATATTTTGGCGGAAAACCTGGCATGGATGTTCGGAAGGCCCGTATACAACATGTCCTTCCATGTGAATACGGACAGCGGCAGCCTGATCGGAAGTGATACCTTCGTCGACAACGAAGTAAAGCTGCGCAAAGGCCCGGTCTATCAGTGTGCGGCCTACGGCGGATTTGGCATCCTGGATGAAATCAACATGGCAAAAAACGACGCCGTCTCTGTTCTTCACGCTACGCTGGATTACCGCCGTATCATCGATGTGCCGGGCTATGACAGGATCGAGCTTCATCCCGCCGCCCGCTTTATCGGCACAATGAATTACGGTTATGCCGGAACAAAGGAACTCAATGAGGCCCTTGTCTCACGTTTTATGGTTATCAACATGCCGACGCTTACACAGGATGATTTGATAAAAATACTGGATACCGCCGTTCCCGGCGCCTCATCTGCCTCGCTGGAACAGTTTGCCGGCCTCTTTCTTGATCTCCAGACAAAAGCGAAAAATGGAGAGATTTCCACCAAACCGGTGGATTTGCGCGGCATGATCGGTTCCCTGAAGCTGATACGCGGAGGACTCACCCCCAAAGCAGCCGTTACCATGGGCATAACCAATAAATGTTTCGATGGATTTGAACAGGAGATTGTGGACGACATCGTCCTGACCCGGATTCCCGAATCCTGGAGCAGCAGGGACGTATTTTAGAAATGAGGCGAGCATGATGAACAGGAATAATGGTACAGAAAACACTGTGCCTGCTGAAGATATGTCTATAAAAGAGATGCCTGCAAACGATATATCGGAAGAGGAATTGGAGACAGCCCGCATCCAGAACCGCCTCAAAAACCTGCTGTGGACCATAAGCGGAGATTACAGCCTGGGAACTGAAGTGAATGCCGCTGTTTTCAAAAAGTCTAAGTATATCGCTCTTTATGACGCGGTCTGTAAAGGCGGCTTTGCCAGATACTTCCGGCCCCGGACCCTGGAGCAGTATTTTGAAAAGGCCTTTCTCTACGGCGCCGAGCCATCGGTGCTTTTGCCGCTGTCCCGCCTCTGTATTGAAAGTGCGGTCTGGAAAAAACTGGCGGCCGATCGCGGCGGCATAGCCGAGCTGCGGAGAATGGCATTTGAGGATACCCTGACGAAAGAGTCCGGACGTCTGACCCACACGGACTGGGGCGCCCTGGAGGGCTGTTATCTGCGCTACTGTCTCTACAAATCCCCTGCCGGAAAATCAAAGCAGCTTTGGGTTGACAAGATCGTTTCCCTTCAGGATGCGGGTGATACCATTGATATTATCCGCTGCCTCGACGAAGTGTATAACGGAGCCTATCCAAAGGGCTTTGCCGATGAATTCAAGGGCTTTGGCCTGTTCGAGGAGAATCCGGGGCGCGGCAGGCAGTCCGGTTCGGAAGAAGACGAGGAGGACAAACCGGAGAAGGAGGAGGACCGTATCGTCAACCTGCTGGATGACCATCTGCAGGAAGAGGACGACGGCAAAAACAAGGCGCAAAAGCCTAATGCCGTCGTCCTGGAAGATGAATCCATGGCGCTGGCGAAAGACTATATTGAGCTGAATTATGGAAAGAGTTATCTGACACCGAAAGAACAGCGACAGCTAAATTATCAAATCTGTACGGGCGCGCACAAAGAATGTAAGCTGCATTTTTCAGACGGGCTGCTGAGCCGCCCTGACGCTTCTGCAGAAGGGACTTCGCCAGCAGAAGAACAGCCGCCTCTCCAGGACAGCGCCGACACTTATCAGATGGAATATGCCAGAAGAGTTCTGACGGAAAATCTCGAAATTCTGAAGGCAAACCAGCTTATGACAAGGCAGAATATCCTGTCACTGGCCGATATTTTAAAACGAGCGCTTCTCACCAGGGAAGAAAAAGAAATTTTTCCCGACGAATACGGAAAAATCCGGGTTGACAGGCTCTGGAATATTGGCAGAACCGATAACCGCAAAATGTTTGACAGAGAATTTATTCAGGAATTCACTGATTTTGCAGTGGAAATTCTGATCGATTCAAGCGGCTCACAGCAGATCCGCCAGAGCATGGTCGCTTTGCAGGGCTATATCATCAGTGAAGCCCTGAGCCTGGCGGAAATACCGCACCGTGTCATGGGATTCTGCACGTTCGGTGATTATACGGTAATGCGGCGGTACCGGGATTATGATGAACCGATTGAAGCCGATAAACGTATTCTGGAATTCTACGGTTCCGCCAATAACCGGGACGGACTTGCGATCCGCGCCGCCGCCCACAGCCTGTCGGCCCGCAGGGAAGAGAATAAAATCCTGATTGTTTTAAGTGACGGAACGCCGAACGACATCATTGTCAGCAAATCAAAGAGCCGTCTGCGCGTCCAGTATTGCAATGACTATGCGGTCAAGGACACGGCCAGGGAAGTGTACAGCCTCCGAAGCAAGGGAATTGCCGTCATGGGCATCTTTGCCGGAGAGGAAGAAGCCCTCCCTGCCGAAAAACAGATTTTTGGAAACGAGTTCGCCTATATACGCAAAATCAGTGACTTCTCAAATGTGGTGGGCAGGTATTTAAAGGAACAACTGATGGTCTGATTGATGGCGGTGACCTGTGCGTGGAGCGTGCAGGTTACCGCTTCTGCGGAGTATCTGAGCAGGTTATCCCAGCCCTTCGGCTTCAAGAATTTTCTCAAACCTCTTCTCCGACAAAATTTCATTCGTTATAAACCGACCATTATAGAACAGGCTGTATGTGGTAAACGGAGCCGGAGCATTCCTGGCCTCCCCGGATGTCTTAAATAAGACTGCCTTAAATGGGATATTCTTCTCCTCTGCCGCCGCTTCAATAAGAGGAACGTATTTTGCCGTAAACGGACATTGTCTCGTATAATAGAGGACAAACCCATTCTCTTCAGTACGTGGCTGCCTTACCTGCTCCTTAAACTGCGGTTTTGGCACATCCGCCTCAAAGGGCAGATAGAAAAGTTCAAAATACGGTTCGGCGCTGTCCGCCCGGATAAAACCTTTATATCCCAGGAATTTCGGATCCGACAGGTAGGGCATCTTCTTTTTGGAGGTCAGAACCACCAGTCCCAGCCTGCCCTTTTCCCTGCTGTCCCGGATGCATTCCTCGAGTAGCAAATTCGAATATCCCTGGCCTTTAAACTGCCCGGATACCCACAGACAGTTGATATACATATATCCGTCCGCCTCGACAGGCGCCCAGGCTTTCTCCGCCGGCATGTACTCGATAAAACATTTGCCGCGGACATTTCCCTTCAGAAATACGAGTCCATCCTCAAACTGTTCGTTCAGCCAGTTTTTTTTAGATAACACCTGACAATCCTTATTGTTTGAAATGGCGCAGCAGATATGCTCCTGTTCCAGGTTATCCTTTGTAACCGATATTAATTCCATTCTTTTCTCCTTTTAACCGCCCGGTCTGTGCTGCCCTGCTGCTCTTTCTGACCGGATGGCGCAGTACGGTCTTCAGCTTATCCGGAGCCGTTTTTCTCGGATCCCCGAGGTAAATTTCATGATGCCGCCTCGTTTCATTTATCTCCGTCTCATAACCATTTGCTTCAATAAAGCGCTCCAGCTTTTCTATTGTTTCCGGCTCATCGTCATAGGGGCCGATATGCATCACCTGGGCGCACATCCCCTCCTTGTACCGGAGCAGACGTACGTTGGAGGTATCTGTCTCCGGCTTTTTCGCAAGACATACCTCTTTCGCCCATTCCAGCACTTCCTCCGTGACAAAGTCAGGCTGCCTGATCAGGGAGGTCCAGCAGAATTTACTCTTATCCGTTATCATTTTCCCGTCAAAGCCTCCCTCTTCGGTGTGCCAGAGCCCTTCCAGCGGAGGCACCACATAATCAAAATATCCGGGCGGACATGAATCGCTTTTTTTGCTCATCTTTATCGTATAGGAAAGTGCATAAAGCGCTCCCACCGCATTTTTATAATCGGCGGATGTATTGGGGTCTCCTTTTCCATCTACAGCCAAAAAAACCATTTCCGGTACATCTGCAAATTCAGGATTTCTGCCGGGCTGGTACAGTGCCTTATCACGTTTTTTGAAGTCCACCTTTTCCATACCCGCTTTTCCCTTCTTCTCCTGTTTTTGAACTGATTGCTTTTCCTCTGCCCTTGACGCCTTATCTGCCTTTTCCCTGCTCTTTTCCCCTTTTTTCTTACCAGGCTTAGACACCGGAAGCTCTCTGAATGTCTCCGCCGTCAGCTCTGCAAGAAGTTCTCTGTCGTCGATATCCTCGACCAGCAGATATGGTTTTGAGCCTTGATAGGGAGGCACTTCCTCATAATCAGGACACAACCTTCTGCCTGCTTCCGTTATTTTAATAAAAAGCTGGTTTTCGCAGATCAGACCAACAATTTTACCATTACAGTAAATTCCGTATTCGCCAAACATCTTTTTATAAGTGATCTCCCCGGCCGCACCCATCTGCTCCGCCGCATACCGGACAAATTCAAGACTAGAAGCCATATTTTCACCTCCCTATGTGAATCAGCTTATTCGTTACAATTCAGCTTTCGGCCAAAAAACGCCGTTAAATTTAGTAAACAGTTCACTTCTTATTCCTTCAACCCCACGTAAATATGAATCTCAGCCTCATCCATGCTGCCGTCCTGATACTCCTCAAAATCGCATTCAAAGCTTCTTACTAAATCCGTGTTCCATATTTCCTTCCAGCACTCCGCCACTGCCTCGTGCAGCTCACCCTTCACCACAAATTTTGCGTATTTCCCGGCCGGAATCGTTACAAGAACCGTACCCTCTGGAATCGTCTCCTTACCATCCGTCTCACAGGCGGTCACAATCGTATAATCCGATTTTTCATTCCCGGCATATTCGGTATAAATGCCCAATACCTTTTCATTCACTTTTCCGGATATCGCCTCATAATATCCCTGCGAGTAAAAATTCCCCCACAGTCCTCCGATTACCGCACCCATATCAGGCGACGTATTATTGGTTCTGGCCTTAATTCCCACTGCTTTCTTTTCTTCTAATTGAACGATTTCGTAATTCATTTCATATTCTCCTGTTTTCAGTTGTTTTTCACGGCTAAACACCGTTTCGCGCCGTTAAACTGGGGATTTTACTCAAAAGCTGAGTGAAAACACTTCGCGGAAGGGCAGCTGTGAATTGTAACTGCATCATACCACACGTAACATGACAACTATATGTCATGATACCAGGGTCAAATGCTGGGAAATCTGATGCAAGCTTACTTGCATGAAGATTTTTAACCTTGGGACCCGCCAAAAACATGAGTAAGAAGCCATTTTTCGCAGAAAAATGAGCGGATTGCGAATGTTTTTGAGGACTGTGTGAGCACGCAGTGCGGAGCAATCCGGTATCAAAGGGGGGTAAAAGACCTTTTGACACCAACATCAGATCGTCATTAGTAACAGTTCAGCCGCCCTCTCAGCTTCCGCGTTATTCCCCGTATATATCCTTTAGTCTTGCCATCAACTCATATAATTCCCTGCGCAGTTCCTGCGGCTTTGTAAGCTCTACCCTGTCGCCGAAGCTGAGCAGCCAGCCGAACAGGTTGTCCCGATCGGTAAAACCAAAAGAGAACTTAAGCCTTCCGTCCTCCTGTTCCGTAAAACTGCCCGGACCGTACTCTTCCACCAGCCTCCATTTCATCTCCGGTTCGAACAGAGCCTCCACCTCTATCTCCGTGGGAAAGATCCGTTCAGCAGCCAGCTGGGGAGCCGTCATCTGCCTTGGTTCATATGTCTCCTCTAGGCCGGCGGTCTCCGTCATCCTGTTCAGCTTAAACATCCGGTAATCCTGTTTCTCACAGCAATAACCCCACAAATACCAGGATGTCCATTTAAATATAAGAAGATACGGTTCGACAATTCGTCTGCTCTCACCGCCCGGAGCATAGTAGGTGAACGCCACCTTCCGCCGGTTCTCAATCGCCGTTTGAAACAGACTGATTTTGGGCGCCAGGGAAGATTTATACCATGAAGCCAGATCAATCATAATGTGGTTGTTGGACGCCAGCACGGAATTATTGCCAGAAGCCAGCTTCTCCATGAGCTGCTGGTACCGTTTTGTCCCCGAAACACTGTCCAGACTTTTAAGGCCGGCCAGAATTGCCTGCATGTCGGAAGAGGTGAGCAGGGTTTTATCCATCCTATAGCCGTCCATGATGGATATCCCTCCATTCTGTCCCTGCGAAGTTACGACAGGGATTCCGGCTTTGCAGATATCCTCGATATCCCGGTTAATCGTCCTGCGGGATACTTCGAATTTTTCGGCCAGATACGGCGCCGTCACCTTTTCCTGCTGAAGAAGGATGGATAGAATGCCGATAAGGCGGTCTATTTTCATGTGTTTTTCTCCTCCTCAGCCGCATCTATCGGCCTTCCGATTTTCATTTCCTGTCTCCACTGCGGAGCAGTACCGTCGTCACCCCAATATTCATCCAGCGCTGTAATTTTCCCGTCTCTTATCTGTATAAATGAGGTTACATGGAAAGACAGCTTCCAATCAGCCGACCACACGCGGACTGCCGTAATCAGCAGATTTCCCGCCTGCTCGGCCCTCTCTATTTCTCCGTCCCACGAGCCTGGGTATTCGCAGTTTGCTCTTATGAATTCTTCCACATTGAAAAGCTCATTCGTATTATGCCATTTAATCCATGCATTATCATGAAAATACGCTCTCATGGCCTTTGCATCCTGACGCAGAGTGTCCCTCCAGTATCCCTCTATATTTATTTGATTTGTTTGCTCCATCTGATGTTCTCTCCTGACTTCTTTATATTATCCCGGCCAAATCAAGGCTGTTTCTATTTTACCACGTACGAACGGACATTTCTATACAATCGAATGGATAGCCATAATTCGCCAACGGCCCTGTTGTAACAGTTCAGACAGCATGACCGTGTTACGGTTCATGGCCCTGCCACAACGATAACCTGCACGCTCCGCGCACAGATCGCCGTCTTCAACAAAAGGGAGCAAAAGCTCTATGCTTTCGCTCCCTCAGATTTTCCGCTTTATATCATAATTTCACATTCACTTCATCTTCGTTCCAGCTATTTCCATTCCAATTTTCATAGCTGGAACATTCTTGCTGCGGCTGCGGAATACAATTTCTTTGTCCTTATACAAGTAAAATCCTCCTGATCAATGACAGGACAGCTCCCGCGCCGCTGCAAAACAGCAGAGTCCCGCGATGGGCATTGACTGCTGTCAGCGCGGCCCTTCCGCCGGCCGCTATCCCCTGCCATTCCACGACGACGCTGTCTACGGGAGGAATTACCGTCAGTGCAGGCCCGGCGGCAAAAACCATAGCCGCACACAGCAGAAAAGGAATCAGGCCTCTTCCCGTGTCATACTTCTTAAGACGGAACCCTCCTCCCGCTCCTTTTCTGGACAGGATCCACAAACACCAGATCACGCCCATAAACAGAGAGATTCCGGCAAAACCCACATACAGCGCAAGACCGTAATTGCGATCCGTCACCAATGTCTCTATATTTCCCAGACCTTCCCCGTGTGCAAGGAAGGAGCGCAGCATGATGGCAACCATACAGCCCATAAGCAGACATGACACTATCTGCATCACACGGACTGCTATCACCACCGCTCCGGCCGCTCCTTTTACCGCTATCTCTCCCAGATTCGGCCCTGAATCGGAACTGCCGCTTTCATCATCCTCTCTTCTGCGCCGTTCCCTGAGTCGTTCCTGCACCGTCAGACGCTCCACTTCACTCTCGAGATCCCGCATCCGGCTGTCGCGAAGTTTCTTCTCTTTCTGCTCAAGACGGACTTCTTTTTTGTTCGGTCCGCTCCCTGCGGCAGCTTTTGAAGACGCTTTTTTACCCGAATCCTTCGGGGCAGCTTTTTGGGGCTTATCTTTTTTTCTATGATTTTCCCGTTTTTCTTCCCGGGTTTCCATTCTTTCCGGTTCCCGGGCATAAGCAGTCCCGACCGGTGTACGCCGCTCCGCTCTGGCCTCCTGTCCCGTCTCTATATAGGATTCCCCCCGAATAAACGGTTCCAGGCCGTCCGCGTCTGTCCGCCCTGTATCGTCCCGCACTGTATCCTTCTCCGCCGGTTCTTCATGCTCCGGCGCCCAGGCCCTCACTCTCCGTCCATCCTGATTCTGTCTGTATGTAGGATTCCGGTCAGCCGGAGAATAGTTCTGTTTCAGAAGGGCTCCGCAATTGCTGCAAAAATTCCCGGTCGTCTCGTGTCCGCATTTTGGACAAATCATCGTATCATCCCTTTCGTATCTCAGCTATGATTATGCTGCCTGTAAAAATCCTTTCGTTCCGGCTAATCATAACATATTGATGCGAAAAATAACAGCGTCATTTATTTCCTTAAAAAAAGTGTAAGTTTCTTGTTACTGTTCGCATGGTAACGTCCCGCGAGGTGTTTTCGTGTGCATCTCACACGAAAATCCCGAGTTTCACGGCGCGAAACGGCGTCTTTTGCCGTTTCTGTGCATCGCGAAGCGTGTTACTGTTCGCAGCACGCCGCTTTCTGGCGGAGTGTGAACTGTAATGTTTCTTGTTACTGTTCACATGGTAACGTCCCGCGAGGTGTTTTTTACCACACGCGGGCACCGTTCTCATCGACTATATACCCATCCGGCGTCAGGGTATTTGTTTGCATGTCTCCTTCCGGCCCCAGATAATACCACTTTCCTTCCCATTGGATCCAGCCTGTCACCATATAGCCGTCCGCACCGAAATAGTACCATTTATCTCCGCTGCATGCCCAGTCGTTCACCGGACGGGATCCGTCCGTATTCGTGAAACGCCAGCCCTTTTCATTCTGTATCCACTGCCCCGGCACACGCTCCGAATTGTTCAGAGGTTTCGCCTCCCCCTCAGGCTGTTTTTCCGTATCAGAAGGGCTGATGTAGACACTGTCCGACTCCGTAAATTTCCCTTCCTTTACCCCCTCTCCGCCTGCGGCGCGCACCTTGTAATAATACTCTCCGTCCTTACGCATGGCGGTGCCGAAATCAAAGGTGGTATCGGACGTCGTCTTTCTGCTGCCGACCGGGCGCTCATCGCGGTAGAGATAGATATCATAGCTTTCCGCTGCCGTCGAGCCATGCTTCTTCGATCCCGCCGACCCGCCGGGACATTGGCCTGAGATTCAAAGTGATTGTCAACACCTGCGGCTCCTCACTGTATACAGCATAAACATTCGCCTCATCGCCCTTAATCCTTATACTCATCCAAGCGCAGCGGCCCCGGCATCGGACTTGCCAGCGTCCGGAATCTTGTGAATGAAAAGGGAGGGCAGTTCTATCTGGCTCCCGGAGATCCTGAATTTGAAGTTTCTATTGTTTTATGGAGACAGACAATTGCTTAGACAGCATGTGTATTTTGCTTTCAGTGCGGCCGGATCGTAACAGTTCAGACAGCATGAACTGTTACGCCGGACGACTCCCGGCCGCAGCTAAATCTCATATAATTCCGGCCGCCGATCCTTATAGGCCGGCAGCTTCGCCCGGACCTTCTCTATACGATCCGTGTCAATCTCAGCACAAATCAATGTCTCAACTTCTCCGGCGCCGGCCACGACAACCCCCATCGGATCAACAACAACGCTCTCACCCATGCCGTTTTCTCCAACCTGATCACAGGCTGCCATGTAAACGGTATTTTCTATTGCACGGGCGGAAATCAGGGTACGGAACTGGGAGCTTTTGAGCGGACCGGGCACCCAGGCAGTCGGCATAATGATGATATCCGCGCCCTTGGAGCGCTGGTACCTGGCCACCTCCGGGAAACGGACCTCATAGCATACAAAGAGGCCAATTTTACCAAACGGCGTATCAATCGGTTCGAAGAACTTGTCGCCCGGTTTGTTATCATCGGATTCCTTATAGCCGAACGCGTCGTAGAGATGTGTTTTTCGGTAGGTGGATACAATCTCCCCTTTATCGTCTATCACCACGGTGCAGTTATAATTGCGGTCATCTTCCGGATCTTCAACCTTCTCATTCATACCGAAAATAATCCAGATGCCGTTATCCGCGGCAAGCTTTCTCATGCCTGTTACAAAGGGACCATCCAGCGTCTGCGCAGTTCCCAGGCAGACTGCCCGGTCGGTGCCGGTCGGAAAATGGCTCATAAAGCACTCCGGAAAAATCATCATATCAGGCTGATAACGCTCCACCGCTTCAGCCACCGCTTTTTCTGCGTTAGCCAGGTTCTCCTCCGGCCATCCCTTCTGGTCAAGCTGGGCCAAAACAAATTTACTTTTCATAATTCTTACCTCTCTTATCGGATAGATTGTTACAGTTCAGCCTCCGGCCAAACTGCTACAAATAATGCATCGAAACGGCAAAAAACGCCGTTGATTGTGGTGCAAAGTTTACTTTTCATCGCTTCGCGCCGCCAGACTCAGCTAATCTGCCCGAGGAGCCTCGGGAGGAACAGCGTAATCTGTGGAATATAAGTTACAAGCAGGAGTGTAATGATACTGGCAACAATATACGGAATAACCGGCTTTACAATCTCCTTAACCTGGATGCCCGACACTCCGCAGGCAACATAGAGGTTACAGCCAACCGGCGGAGTAACCATTCCGATTGCAACATTCATAACAAGGACGACGCCGAGTACGATTGGATTGTAGCCAAGCGTCAGCGCAACCGGCAGGAAGATCGGCACAAAGATGTACATGATGGAGTTGCCGTCAATGAAGCACCCCGCAATCAGAATAACGATATTTACAACTATCAGGAAGATAACGGTATGGCCGCCTGAAATCCGGACCACAAAGTCTGTCAGTGCTCCCGAGATACCGGAAACCGACAGTACCCAGCTCATAAGCGCCGCATTTCCCACAGTCCACATGACCGCCCCGGTCTGCTTGCCGGAATCCACAACGATTGCCAGCAATTCTTTCATCCTCAGTGTCCTGTAAATGAACATGCCGACGAAGAGCCCGTAAACAGCGGCAACAGCGGCAGCCTCGGTAGGCGTGAAGATCCCTCCGTAAATTCCGCCCAGGATAATAACCGGCATCATAAGGCCCCAGAACGCATCCTTAAACGCCGCCCACCGGTTTGCCGCGCTGGCTTTCGGAGCGCGCAGCAATCTGCTCTTTCTCGTAACCCACATAGACGCTGCAAACAGAGAAAAGCCCATGAGGAGACCGGGTACAATACCGGCCATGAACAAAGTTCCCACCGATACATTGGCAATGGAACTGTAGACAACGAAGGAAATAGAGGGCGGAATGATGATTCCAATCCCTCCGGCAGTGGCCATCAAGGCAGACGCGTCACCTTTGGAATATCCCACGGCCGTCATCGCCGGAATGATAATTCCTCCGAGAGCCGCTACCGTGGCGGGCCCGGAACCGGAAATCGCGGCAAAAAAGCATGCCACCAGTACACATACCAGAGCCAGTCCTCCGTTAACATGTCCCACAAAGGACTGGGCAAATGCAATTAGCTTGGTAGAAATTCCGGCTTTCTCCATAATGTTTCCGGCTAAAATGAAAAATGGTATCGCCAGGAGCAGGAATTTGCTGATGGAAGCATAATAGTTAAACGGAACCATCGAAAGCCCCATCCCGGAAGTGAGCAGCGCCGAAACACTGGAAAGGCACATGGCCGTCCCAATCGGCGCGCCGATAATTACACAGAGGGAGAATACCAAAAGCATGGTTACAGCAGTCATTTCTCATCCTCCTCTGACTTTTTTTGCAATTGAACGATAAACTGAATGCTGCGGTACAGGATAAACGCCAGGCCAATGGGCACGAACGAACCGTATACCCAGTTTGGAATCTTTAAGGCAATCGACAGGCTGCCGATTTTCATCTGGCTCTTCACCATAATAATTCCTGTATACAATAATACGGAAGCCGCAGCACAGGTAAGCAGTGTATCAATTATTAAAAATACTCTCTTCATTTTCGGCTTCATCATCCCGGTTATCAAATCCAGCGTATAGTGGCCGTTCTCCTTGCTGGCCAGCGCGCCTCCCATTGTGGAAAGGAGGACGAACATCGCGCAGACCAGCTCCTCGGTAAAGGAAAAGGAAAAGTGGAGTACATATCTGGAAATAACACCAAGGAACACTAATATAAGCATGGTAAGCATTACAAATGCCACGATTACCGCTTCAAAGCTGATTGTACTTTTTTTCATAGAGTCCCCTTCATTCATTTTTTATTCTACGCCCCAGGCCGCGCATGCTTCCGGGCCGACGATCTTTTTGTATTCTTCGATAGTAGGCGCTGCTCCTTCCTTGAATGCCAGCAGCTCTTCCGCTGTCGGAACGTAAACCTTAACACCGTAGTCGATCATTTCCTTTTTGACTTCCGCTTCCGTCTTGCTCATGTAATCGCGGCCCCATTTTGCAGCTTCTTCTGCGCATTCCTGGAGAAGCGCCTGGGTATCCGGGCTTAATTTGTCCCACGCCGCCTGATTTGCCAGGAAATCATAAAGCGAAAGCGTTGCATTCACTTCGGTGATATACGGCTGCACCTCGTGCAGGGAACCGGAATACAGAGTCTGATAGCCGTTCATATTACCGTCCACCGCTCCGGTCTGCAATGCGGAGTACAGCTCGGACCAGCTAAGCTGTGTCGGATCTGCGCCGAGGGAACGCATCAGAGACATCTGAAGATCGCCGTAAGTACGCATTTTCAAGTTTACCATGTCGGCCGGCGTGTGAAGCTCGCGCTTGTTGTTTGCAAACTGCATAATGCCGTTCGGGAAGGTACTCAAATAGACAACGCCGTACTTTGAAAACAGCTCCTTGCTGAACTCACCTCCGGTGGAATCGGCTTTTTCCCATGCCTGATCATAGTTTGCAAATGTAAAAGGAATGGAAGTAACCTGGAAAGTCTGATCCACATCGGAGAAGGAATTCTCACTGATAATAGCAAGCTCAAAGGCGCCTCCGGCGATCATCATCTCGACGTGGCGTACCATATCACCGCCGCTCAGCTGACAATTCGGAAACCGGTCAATCTGTACCTGGCCGCCGCTTTTTTCTTCAACCAGACGCTCAAATTCGATTGCCGTAAGGCCGTCCATCCCGGTATCACCGGTCGCGTAGCTGAGCTTCAGGGAAACTTTATCATAATTTTTCCCGTCTGCGGCAGCCGCGTTTTCACCGGTTCCCTCCGCCTGCAAAGCTTTTGTCTCCGGCGCCGGGGAACTGCTTCCACATGCGCAGAGACATCCAAGCATAGCTGCCGTTAATGCTATAGAAAGTATTTTTTTCATACCTGTTTCTCCTTTTCCTTTTTGTAAATATTTATTTCTCAAGGTAATTTCTTACACAGTCTTCCATCTCAGCCAGCATCAGCTCCACAGCCCTTTTTCCCTTCTCGGCCGTGGCGGACTGCGCATTGCCGAGAGTTCCGCTGTCGGTCATGCTGCTGTACGGAACGCTTTTCATAATTGCGGGCCATCTGTCGTCGAACATCATCGGTGTATTCGGCGCTTTGGACATATCAACCAGCTCCGGAAATAAATACATCAGAACAGAAGTCTGGGCTTCGCTTGCATGGGCGTGCGGCGCCGGTGTCTCCCACATGCCGGTCTTATCGGATACGGCCGGTAGATACTGCCATACGCCGACCTGTGCGTATTTAATACCGTTCTTAATTCTTGCATCCTCTAAAACCTCGTTCAGCGGCTGTGTGTTGTGAAGGTGGTTGTTGACAATAAAGAAGTTCTTAAAGCCAAGACGCACAAACTCCGCAATGATTTCGCTGTATACAGCCTTCAGGGTCTCCCCGGAAATCGCAATCGTACCCGGAAAGGACGTGAGGCTCTTGGACTGTCCCACCTCAAGGCATGGGCCGACGATACCGTCTATACGCTCCGCCAGCATTTCGGACATCTTCTTCGCAACCAGTATGTCGGCTCCCAGCGGGTTATGCGGGCCGTATACCTCACAGGCCCCCGACGGAAGGATAATCGTTTTTGCTGTTTTGCTTCTCTGTGCGAACTCACTCCATGACATGTCTCTCAATTTGTACTGCATAATACTTCTCCTTTCAGAAATAAAAATTTTAGATGACTTTCAGCACTTTATGCTTTGCTTTTTTATAAAGCAAACTGCATGCCAATTCTGAATCTGACAGATTTTTTATCGATTATGCATAGTTTTTTGTCGGAAAAATCAGAAATATGGAATTAACATTGTGTATATTGCACATGGCTGTACCTTTTACCGTCAATGAGCCGCTGCTATTAGTCTCATTTTTAAGACTATCTGCCGGATAAATTCTCATTTTTGAGACTATGGAAGGCTAAAACGTGTGAACGAGGGATGGACCGTTTTATTTGACAGGAGAAATTTCCTGTTAAATGATAACCTGCCCGCTCTGTGTACAGGTCACCGCCACAAAAAAACAGTCTGAGCATCTGTATTTCAGATGTTCAGACCATTCCTCTATTTCCGTTATTCATGCTGTGCCGCGCTTCCTATTTTCCGGTAATAAGATGCGACGCTGATCTCAAGATACTTACAAATCTCCCGTACCTGCTCCTTCGTGGGATGCCCTCCATAGCGGGCCGCCATAGTTCTGAGAATCTCCTGCTCCTTCATCCGAAGGCTGGTCTTTAACGGCAGACAGGATGTTTCTCCGCCGGTCCGGTGGCAGCCTTTTCCAGTCTCATTATTGAGACTGAGTATTTTTTGAGGCGCGGCCTCCAGCGACAGGACAGGACTTTTTTCAAAGGTCATCATATATTCGATGCTGTTCTCAAGCTCCCTCACATTGCCGGGCCAACGGTACTTCATCATCAGTTCCATGACCGGCGCGGAGGCCGTTCTTATCTCCTTTTCGAGAATCTTATTATACTTTGCGATAAAATGCTGAATCAAAAAGGGAATATCGTCGGGGCGTTCTCTCAGCGGCGGAAGATGGAGCGGAACGACATTCAGCCGGTAATATAAATCTTCCCGGAATTCCTTCCGCTCTATCATCTCTTCCAGGTTCCGGTTCGTCGCAGCGATAATTCTCACATCGACATTGATAAGCGAACTGGAACTGCTCCCAATGCGGTCCACTTTTCTCTCACTCAGTACACGGAGCAGTTTAGCCTGGAGATACAGAGGCATATCGCCGATCTCATCCAGAAAAAAGGTTCCATGGTTGGCAAGCTGGATTTTTCCAATTCTTCCGCCTTTTCTTGCTCCGGTAAACGCTCCCTCCTCATAGCCGAACAGCTCGCTTTCCATCAGGGACTCAGGAATTGCCGCACAGTTCATCGCAACAAACGGGTGCGCCTTCCTGGGACTCTCCGAGTGAATCAGGCGCGCAAACATCTCCTTTCCTGTTCCGCTTTCCCCTGTTATCAGCACATTGGATGCATGCTGTGCCGCTATCTTAGCCTGATTCACCAGCGTCCGCATTTTCTTGCCTGAAAATATGAGTTTCTGCGCGACCCCAAGCCCCTCCTGTTCATTCTGCGTGATGCTGTTTTGTATCTGGGAGAATGGGTTGATAATGCAGAGGACGCTTCCCTCGCTGTCCCTGATAAACCGCGTCTTTACCTGGAGCAGATACTGGAAGCCGTCAATATTTTTATGTATTTCCCGTATCAGGATTGGCTGTTCCTCTGTTGTCTGGGCCGCCACCGTAACAACCTCCGCCAGCAGGGCGTCCTTTAAATCAGGGTCGCTGAAATGGAGGTATTTCTGGGCGTACATATTGCTTTGGCATATCCCTGCCGTCGGTGAATACAAAAGAATCCCGTCCTCCATTGCCTGTATGACGGAATTTAACTGGTTATTCATAATCTGCGTCTGCTCAATCAGTATCTCCTGTTCCAGCTTGCTTGAGATCAAATCGGAAATCCGCTCTAAGTAAACCATTAACTGCTGCTGTTTTTCCACGATAATCTTGTGCTGCTCCTCGTCAAAGGAAGCAATGACAATTACTCCCTCCAGCTCTCCCCGCATTTTAATCGGATAGGCCAGTACGGAATAAAAACGGCTGTCCACACTTTTTCTCATATTGGGAAAAGCAAACACAAATTCCTTCGTGTCAATCGCGACCACCGGCTTGCCCGTCTCAATTACCTTCATGGTATAGCTGTTCTGCCATTGCGGGATCAGGCGGCCGTTTTCATAGCAGACTATATCCGAATTATACCATTCCCCTGTGGCCGCCACTCGCTCCAGCGGCTCCGAGCGCAGGATGGTCAGTTCCAGGTCCAGAACTGCTGAAAAAGATGCCAGCAGCGTGTTCAAATAATCTTTAATGTCGCTAAGCTTCATCGGTATCTCCATCTCCGTTTCTTCTGTTAAATGATTAAATGGATTATATCACATCTGCGGTAAATGTTACAGATACCATGAACGCTGCCCGCATTACGTTCTCACCATAGGTTACTGTTCACACCATGCCAAAAAGCGGCATGATGTAAACAATAACACGCTTCGCGATGCACAGAAACTGCATAAAACGCAGTTTCGCGCCGTGTAACTCGGGTTTTTCGCGCAGAAAACGCACGAAAACACCTCGCGGGACATAACCGTCTGAACAGTAACCACCATAGCGCCGAATATGATTGAAATGTCTTAAAATTATAGTTATAATAATCATATCATACACTTAAAGGAGAAGGATATGGATTACAGGACTTATTTAAAGCATTATCCCGATAAAGACGGCCGATTCGGACCTTACGGCGGAGCTTACCTGACCGAGGAACTGCTTCCGGCTTTTGAAGAAATCGCAGATGCCTACCAGACTATCTGCCATTCTTCCCAGTTCATCAATGAACTGCGCAGAGTACGCAAGGAATTTCAGGGCCGGCCCACGCCCGTTTACCACTGTGAACGTCTGTCGAAAAAGATTGGAAACTGCCAGATTTACCTGAAGCGCGAAGATTTAAACCACACCGGCGCGCATAAATTAAACCACTGTATGGGCGAAGGCCTTCTTGCCAAATTTATGGGCAAGAAACGTCTGATCGCAGAAACCGGCGCCGGACAGCACGGTGTTGCCCTTGCGACGGCCGCCGCTTTCTTCGGTCTGGACTGTGAGATTCACATGGGCGAGGTGGATATTGCAAAGCAGGCCCCCAACGTAACCAGAATGAAAATTCTTGGGGCGAAGGTCGTTCCCGTTACCCATGGTCTTAAAACCTTAAAGGAGGCCGTGGATTCCGCGTTTGAATCCTATGCTAAAAACTACAAGGATTCCATCTACTGCATCGGTTCCGCTTTAGGCCCCCATCCATTTCCTCTGATGGTACGTGATTTCCAGGCCGTTGTGGGATATGAGGCAAGGGACCAGTTCCTGGAGATGACAGGCATGTTCCCGGATGAGGTGTGCGCCTGCGTGGGCGGAGGCAGCAACTCCATCGGCATGTTCATTCCCTTCCTGGATGATCCCGTGGACATCACAGGAATCGAGCCATTGGGAAGAGGCGAGACTCTGGGCGACCATGCCGCTTCCATGAAATTCGGTGAAAAAGGCATCATGCACGGCTTTGAGAGTATTATGCTGAAGGATGTAAACGGTGAACCGGCTCCGGTTTATTCCATTGCCAGCGGCCTGGATTACCCGTCTGTCGGACCGGAACATGCTTTCCTGCATGATCTTGGCCGTGTTAAATATGAGACGGTGGGGGATGAGGAGGCCATGGAGGCCTTCTTCAAGCTGTCCAGGTATGAGGGAATCATTCCGGCCATCGAAAGCTCCCACGCAGTCGCTTACGCGATGCGCAGGGCAAAAGAGAAAAAACTTGGCTCCATCCTGGTATGCTTAAGCGGCAGGGGTGATAAGGATATCGATTATGTGGTTGAGCATTACGGATACGGAGAACAGTTTTTAGATTAAGGACACAAAAAGGAACCGTACACCAATGATTCGTTGGTGCATGGTTCCTTTAGCAATTCATCAAAATAAAATAATGCAAAATAATTCTTCAAATTTTTTGACCTTCAATTCTTTCCATATATAAAGATTATAGACGCAGGCCATCCGTTCTCCTACGGCATAAACATCATAAGCGCAGGCTTTCCCCAATTTTCCCCTTTATCAGAGCAGCACAAAACAGGAAGAAAATATCCTTAACAAAATATCATTGTCATAATCGGAAATTTTCTTTGTTGGATTTTGTTCTACAGAATATGATACGATACAATTACACAAAAAAAAGAGAGAAAATCCGTGTAAAGTAAACATTTTTCACAAAACCAGCTAGAGAGAGGCGGGGATGAAATTGGACGACGTAATTTTAAAAAATGGTTTTGTCATGGACCCGGCCAATCAGGTTCGGGAACGGACGGACGTCGTTATCCACAAAGGAAAAATCAAGAAGATCGGCAGGGAGGAAACAGGGTCGGCGAAGCAGGTTATCAATGCTGCGGGTTGTATCATTACCCCGGGCTGGATTGACCATCACACCCACCTGTATCCGCTTATCCCAAACGGAATTCCGGCTGAATCCGTATGTTTTTCTTCCGGTGTCACCACAGCGGTGGACGCAGGGAGCACCGGATGCGGTACCTATGAGAAAAACCGCCCTGTGATAAAAAGCTGGCGCCTGGGAACAAAGGCCTACTTAAATGTCAGCTCCGCCGGCTTATCCACGCTGCCAAATCTGGAAAACGTGGATCCGAAGGACTTTGACGCCCCAGAAATCAAGCGGTTGTTTTCAGAATACGGAGACGAGCTGCTGGGCCTGAAGCTTCGGACCAGCAAGTCCATAGTGGGGAGCTTAGGGTATGAGCCGCTGCGCCGGACCGTTGATTTGGCCGACAGCCTGGGGGTTCCGGTGATGGTTCACTGTACGGATCCGCCGGGAACGATAGATGAGCTTTTGTCCATCCTGCGGCCGGGAGATATTCTCACCCATATGTATCAAAACATTGGCGACACAATTCTTGCCGGCGGCTTAGTTAAGGAAGCGGCATGGCAGGCCAGGGAACGGGGCATCCTGTTTGAAGCGGCCGACGCGCGGGCGCATTTCTCTTTTGATGTGGGCGAGGAAGCCGTGAAGGAGGGATTTCTTCCTGACCTGATCGGGACCGATCTGACCGCGTTCAGCATGTACCAGCGGCCTACCTCGTTTAATCTGGCCATGCAGGTTTCGAAGTATACATACATGGGCGTGGATATATATGAGGTCATCAGGCGCTGTACGGAGCTTCCGGCAAAAATTATGGGAATGCAGGGGGAAATCGGGACGCTGGCTCCCGGACGAAATGCTGATGTGACTGTGGTCAGACAGGAAACCCGGTACAATGAATTCGGAGACCGGCCGTATTACGACGAGAGCCGGAACATCCGAAAAGGAAACTTTATTTTTCATCCGGTACTAACACTCAAAAATGGTGAAATTGTCTACCGGGACATGACATTCTAAAGAAGACATTGTCTGAAACAAGAAAGAGGAGGAGAAGTAATGAAAGCGAAAAAAGGTTTAGCAATTGCAATGGCGGCACTGTTATCTCTGACAGCCCTGGCCGGATGTTCCGGCGGAGCAAAGGAGGCTCCCGCTGATCAGCAGAAAGCGGCTGATACCGCGGCAGGAGACACGAAGGCGGAGCAGCCTGATAATGCGGCAGCCGACGCAGACACACCCTGGCCGGAGAAAGCAGTGACTGTGACACTTCCCTATAACGCAGGAGGAGACACTGATACCTATTGCCGTCTGATGTGTCAAAAGCTGGAGAAAAAATTCGGACAGCCCTTCGTAGTTGTTAATATGACCGGAGGCAGCGGAATTGTAGCCGCCAAAACAATCATGGCCGAGAAGCCGGACGGTTACAACATCCTGTTTAACCACACAGGCGCGTCTCTCGTCCAGGAAGCTACAAAAACAGCGGATTTCTCTTATACGGATGACTTTACAAACGTAGCTACGGTGGCACAGGACAACACCTACACGCTGGTGTGCAAGACAAGCTCCGGATGGAACAATCTTGAAGAAATGATAGCCTATGCTAAAGAACATCCAGGCGAAGTCAGGTACTCCCAGGTTTACGGAAGCGTTACCCACTATGTCTGTGCAATGATTGAACAGAGCATGGGAATTGAGCTGAACAAGCTGGACGTAGGAACCGGAACAGCAGAACGTTTAGCAGCGTTCATGGGGGATCAGGTGGATCTTCTGGCTGTCAATTACATGAATATCAAGGATTATGTTGAGAACGGCGACTTTATTGTGCTGGGTGTCTGCTCGGAAGAACGCTGCCCGGGTATGGAAGAATTCCCGACTCTGAAAGAACAGGGATACGATATCGTTTCTTCCAAGAACTATGAAATCAAACTTCCCAAGGGCGCGGATCCTGCAATTGTAAACAAACTCTCCGAGGCTATTAAGGAAGTAACTGAGGATCCTGACTTTAAAGAAACTCTGGAAAAATATTATGCCGTGCCATATTACCGCGACGCTGCTCAGATGAATGAGGAAGACAAGGCCGAGGTTGCAAGGCTGACCGAATTCTTTGCAGGGCAGTAAGGGGGGAAGAAAGGAGTACACACCAATGACTAATAAACAGAGGGATTACGCGTGTTCGGTGCTTTTCCTGATTTTCGGTATCTTTATGTTTATCCAGTCCTTGTCCATCCATTCGATGATGGACAAGGACGTGGGGTCAGGTTTTGTCCCCAAGATCGTGGCTATGGCTATAATCGTAATCTCTGCGATTAAGCTGCTCCTCACCTTCTTATCTAAAAAGTCAGAGGAGGCCAAAAAGTCGGACGAGGACATAATGGGCGGTTTACTGACTATCGTCCTATTGGCTATCTATGTTGTACTATTTAAGCCTTTGGGATTTATTCTCTCCACGTTCATCTATCTTTTTTTCCAGATTACTCTGTTGAGTACGGAAAAGAACCGCAACTTAATTCTGTTTGGCATCATCTCCGTAGTAGCGCCGGTAGTGATTTACGCACTGTTTGTGTATGTCATTAAAATGCCGCTGCCCACGGGACTGCTCAGCTTTTAGGAAGGAGGAAGAAAAATGGTATTAGAGGCCTTTACTCTCGTATTTCAACCGATGTGCCTGCTGCTCATACTGATAGGCGTAATCGTCGGTATCATATTCGGCTCAATCCCCGGCCTGTCGGCAACGATGGCGGTGGTTCTGTTTCTTCCGATGTCCTTCGGAATGACGCCAATGAACGGAATCTCACTTCTGGTTGGTTTATATCTGGGAGGAATTTCAGGCGGACTTATCTCTGCCATCCTGCTGAAAATCCCCGGCACCCCGTCTTCCATCTCCACCGTATTTGACGGCGGGCCAATGGCAGATAAGGGAGAAGCCGGAAAAGCGCTGGGAGTCGGCATTCTCTACTCTTTTATCGGCGGCATGATCAGTATCTTTGCTCTGATGTTCATATCCCCGTACCTTGCTGCCGTAACGCTTAAATTTACTCCCGTGGAGTATTTCTCCATCGCTATTTTTTCGCTGACTATCATTGCCAGCTTATCGGGAAATTCCTTAATAAACGGCCTTATCGCCGGTCTATTTGGAATCGCCCTCTCTATGGTAGGAATGGCTCCTATCGATGCGCTGACCCGTTTTACCTTTGGTCAGTACCAGCTTCTCTCCGGCTTTGATATTGTAGTAATATTGATAGGCGTGTTTGCAGTTACGGATATCATTAAGGCAGGCTTTGACCGGAAACACCTGGCCGACAAGATGAGCAAAACATCCTATGAGCTGAAGGGATTCGGCATCAGCCTGAAGGAGTTTAAGGAACAGTTTGTCAACATGATCCGTTCCGCTCTCATCGGAATCGGAATTGGAATCCTGCCCGGTATCGGCGGTTCCACATCAGGACTTTTAGCCTACACGGCGGAAAAAAATTCTTCCAAGCACCCGGAGAAGTTCGGAACCGGTATTATTGATGGAATAATCGCTTCTGAAACCTCCAACAATGCTGTAATCGGCGGTTCCCTGATTCCGCTGCTCACCATGGGAATTCCCGGAAACACAGTGACGGCTATATTTTTGGGCGGACTGACCATCCATGGTATTTCTCCGGGACCCCTGATTTTCCAGAAGAGCGGGAAATTTGTATACGGTATCTTCCTGGCCCTGATCGTGGCAAACATATTTATGCTGATATTTGAGCGGGCCGGCCTGAGAATTTTTGTTAAGCTCCTGGATATTCCCAAGCACCTGCTGCTGCCCATCATCATGGTTTGCTGCGTGGTTGGAGCGTATTCAAGCAACTCCCGTATCTACGACGTGTGGTGCGTCCTGGGATTCGGACTTTTGGGAATCCTGTTTAAGAAATTAAAAATCCCTACAACGCCTCTTATCATCGGCTTCATTCTGGGATCTATGGCGGAAGAAAATCTGCGGCGTGCGCTTCAGGCAAGCGCGGGCAACTGGTCCGTGTTTGTGACCAGGCCAATTTCACTGGCGTTCCTGCTGATAGCCGCATTCTCCGTACTGATGACGTTCAGGAAGCAGATGAAACAAAAGGCAGCTCCGGTTGAGGAAGAAGAATAACCGGCAAACGGCATCAGAGGATATCTATTTTATAAACAAGAGCAGGCATATCGTTCGACTGAGAATGGTATGCCTGTTTTTTTTATTTAATGTCTGCTATCCTAATCTGTCAACTTAACCGAAATAAAATAACTCTTCAAACTTTTTATCTAATGCAATACACAGGAGTAAGGCCAGTTTCGCAGTAGGATTAAACTGGCCTGTCTCAATATAGTTGATTGTCTGTCTCGATACGCCGACCATGGCCGCCAGCTCTCCCTGGGATATGCCTTGTTCGGCTCTGGCTGTTTTCAGCCGGTTTTTCAGTATTAATTCATGTTCCATCGTTAAACCCGTCAAAATAATCCCATCACATACTGTACCAGACAGAACAGAGAGCTGATTCCCCATGCCACGCCAAGGAAGAGATTACTTTTGTCCTTCAATTCTTTCCATACATAAAGATTGTAAACGCAGGCCATCAGTCCCCATACGGCGTAAACGTCATAATAGGACTCTCCCGCACGCAGCTTTACAATCGTGAGAAGTATGCACAGGGCAATTCCTGCCGTCAGTGAATTCTTACATCCCGTCCTTTGGACCTGCTGCTCCATCTCATCGGGTTTATTCCCCTTTTGATTTTGCACTTTGCGTAAAATTTCATCTTTATCCATATTGTTCACCCCTGAAATTCTGTCCGCGGAATTGTCAAGTTTTCTTTACATCTTTATTATACTGTTAAGAAGGGAAAGCTGTCAAGTTTTCTTTGCATTTAGTTTCACTTTTTGAATCCATTCTCCTCTTTCTTAACTTTTTCCACTCAACTCTCAGGCTGGAATCTTGCCCGCATTAAAAAATACACAGAGGCCATGAAATATAACCTGGAACATTTTTCTGAATTGATGGAGCAGGCAGATGCACTCGCGGAAAATAAGGATGAGCTTCTCAAAGAAAGTGATGATTTACAGTTCCGCCTTACATCAGATTTAACAAGATCCCCATCCTCTGAGGAGGTGCAGGAAATCGTCCGTGAGATTTACGATAAAAAATTCGGCAAAGGCGCTTCAGAGTTTACAGCATGCTGGTTTTGGCATGGTGTGAACAGTAATGCCGCCTGATTTTACGCCGCGTATGGTACACCATACTTGATTGACTCTGTCCGTTTTCCATACTATAATACCAGGTAAGAAGCCCGCAGAGCAAAAGAAAAAGTTGCCCTTAGCCCGCAGAGCAAAGGTAACGGAAAGGGTGCATTGTATGGACTCATATAAGTTTGATTATTCCGGCGGGAAACAATTCATGCTGAATTTATGCAATTGTCCTCCCAACAATCAGGGCCAGTTTACCGCATATTCCAATATCATCATCCACTATCCGGGATACAAGAAAAATGGAGATTACCGTTTGGAAATTCAGGGAGGGACCGTTCCCTCTCACTCCGATATATGCAAAATTCTGCATAATTTGATTGTCAATAACCGGTACTCCTTCTCTGTCCTGGAACAGCTTTTAGAGGATATTTACGAGAACGGAACCCTCACCGATTATGAAGACCGTAACCTTAAATATTTACAAAATCTCATATTCTGGGTTACGCTTCAGGAAGAGATAAACTATCCGCGCACTAAACCATGGTTTGCCGGAAGAAATCTTGCTTTTTGCCGGTTTTATGAAGCGATTTACTGCACCAGGCCGGAATCCGCCTTCACTATCAGGGATGTACTGGGGCGTTGTAATAATCACGGAAAGGGACGGCCAGTTCTGTACCGGCTGGCGGATTGCTCGCGGATTTATTATTATTGATGGGTATTTATATGCCGTTTGTATTGAGTATAATTATCATTGGTAATATTAGTTAGCCGCATAATTAGTTATATAAAAAAATCGCTGAAGTCTCACAACCTCAGCGATTTTTCTATTGGGGGAGTTTTTTATAGTCCCTTTCTTATTTTGATAACAGATATTCTGAATCAGTCTGCTTTGCACCTTTCCAATTATTGTAAATCGGAACAGCCAGCGATACAATGGAGATAACGATTAAGGCAATACAAATTGGCCTGGTCATAATTGACATAACCGCTGCTCCCAGAGAACCTTCCATTATTATTGTGCGAACCATGCCACGTTCTGCAATAGGTCCTAAAATATATCCCAAAACCACTGAAGACAAATCAATTTTCATATATTTTAACGCATACCCAAGTACCCCGCAGCCCAGCATGATAAATACATCTGCATAAGAATTATTACAGGAAAAAGCGCCTAAAACCGTCAAAACCAATATGCCGCTGGCGAGAAAATTCTGTGGTATACGGTTAACCTTTGCAAATTGTTTCGCGCCAAGCACACCTACAATAACCATAACAAAGGCGGCCACCAGCAATCCAAAAATAAAAGGATATGTTACATTCGCCTTAACTGTAAATAAATCGTTTCCCGGAGTCAGGCCGTGCAGCATCAAGGCTCCCATAAGGATCGCCGTGACGGCATTTCCCGGAATCCCTAAAGTCATCATCGGTATCAAGGCGCCTCCTATTACGCCGTTATTAGCCGATTCAGGTCCTGAGATACCTTCCCGGTATCCAGTACCGAATTTTTCCGGATGCTTTGACAAATGTTTCGCCTGATCGTAACCCATAAAAGCGGCGATACTCCCTCCGGCGCCGGGTATAATCCCGATGATGACTCCGACAATACCACACCATAAGTAGGTCAACGGATAACAGCATATGTCTCTTAGCCTGAATTTGTATTTATTAATTGAGGATAATGCATTATCCATGTTGACGGTTGCATCTTTATTTACTATCATTCCCAAAAGCTGGGAAATCGAATACAATCCAATCAGAGTAGGCACCGTAGGAAAACCGGTATTAGTACCGCAATCCCCATTGTAGCCGACAGACCGGGCATCGCCCCAAAGCAAATACCAAGTATGGTCCCCCCCAGGACAGTAATCAGATTAGCCGGAGAAAGAGCCGTCGTAAACCCCATAATTATATTCGATAACATATTGTTCTCCTCTCTTTATAAATTGAAACATATCAAAACAGTATGCCGCCGGGTAACGGAACTCTCAAAAAAACCTTAAATGCAAAGAAAATAACAACTGCCATGACTGCTGAGACAGCCAATACTGATACTTTTTATTCTCTTTGGATTGCCAGTAAGAGAAAGCTGACACAAAGATAAATGTTGTATTATAAAAACCGGCCCCCAATGTTAGCTTTTGTATCTAACATTGGGGGGCCGGTTCATTCCATTAACTATATTTGTTTAGTTTATATGCAAATACACGCCCTTTTTTACTTCAATTACATCATTTATTCTGGCTTACTGGTTTTCTGTTGCCAATATGTTGCCAGAAACCTTGTTACATTTCAAATAAATCAGAATGGCTTCCTGTGTCAACTAAAGTCAAAGTTAGAATATCATGTTCAATTAAATAAATTAAAAGCCAATCTGGTTGGATATGACATTCCCTAAATCCTGTGTGCCTTCCTTTTAGTTCATGATCCCTGTGCTTATCATCCAATGAAAGTCCATGAATTAATTTGTCTACTACGGTATCCAGTAATTCTATATCTAATCCTCGTTTCTTCGCTCGTTTTAAGCCCTTTTTAAACTTACCAGTCAGTACTAATTGATAGGTCATAATTCCATATCCTTTAAAGCTTCAGAAAAACTATTATATTTCTTAGTGTCAGGATCTCGGCTGATTTTCTTAGCTTCTTCCATCGCCTCTATAACTTCTGGTTTATATTTGGGAAGTTCTACATTAAAAGGCAAACCACCTCTTAATACACATTGCCTTAAAAACATATTCGTAGCACTCGATATATCTATTCCTAATTGTCCAAATAACTCCATTGCTTGTTTTTTTAACTCTTCATCGATCCTAATTTGTGTTGGTACTGTTGCCATAATCATCACCTTCCTTTAGTATCATTGTATCGTTTTCGGTTTACATTGTCAATCGTTTGTATTATTTTGATAAATATAATGTTTATTATATTATTGGCAACAAAAAATGCTCCTATTATTGCGATTTGTATATAATACAAGAAATGGCAGATACTCAAAATAAATACCTGCCATTCAGAATAATATTATCAAAAATAATTTTACTCAAACTCAATCGTAGCCGGCGGCTTCGGAGACATATCATAGCAAACCCGGTTCACATTCTCCACCTCGGCCAGAATCCGGTCTGTTATTACCTGGAGTACATCCCAGTCTACGCGCTCAATCGTCGCGCTCATGGCGTCGATTGTATTAATCGCGCGGATAATAACCATATATTCAAAGCTTCTCGCATTATGCTTCACGCCAACCGATTTAAAATCGGGCACAACGGTAAAATACTGCCATACCTTTTTATCAAGTCCGGCCTTCTCAAATTCCTCCCTGAGAATGGCATCCGATTCCCTGACTGCTTCCAGGCGGTCACGTGTAATTGCGCCCAGACAGCGAACGCCGAGTCCCGGTCCCGGGAAAGGCTGACGGTAAACCATGGAAGCCGGAAGTCCCAATTCCAATCCGCAGGCACGTACTTCGTCTTTAAATAACTGCTTCAGAGGCTCGACAAGCTCAAACTTCAGATCTTCTGGAAGTCCGCCCACATTGTGATGGGATTTTACCATCTTTGCAGTCTTAGTTCCGCTCTCGATGATGTCGGGATAAATCGTACCCTGTCCAAGGAAATCAATGCCCTCCAGCTTTCTTGCTTCCTCCTCGAACACACGGATAAATTCTCCCCCGATAATCTTCCTCTTCTGTTCCGGATCCGACACATTCTCAAGTTTACCCAGGAAACGTTCTGCCGCATCCACATAGATGAGATTGGCATGGAGCTGGTTGCGGAAGACTTCAATCACGCTCTCCGACTCGTTCTTTCTCATCAGTCCGTGATTTACATGAACGCATACGAGCTGCTGCCCGATGGCCTTGATAAGAAGGGCGGCAACAACGGAGGAATCTACGCCGCCGGAAAGAGCAAGCAGGACTTTCCTGTCTCCAACCTGGCTGCGAATCAGCTCTGCCTGATCCTCGATAAAGTTCTTCATATTCCAATTGGGGGCAGCTTTACATGTGTCAAACACAAACTTCCTTAAGACCTCATTTGACGGAAGCTCTGTTAACTGCTGTTCACATTTCGCAGACGGATGATCGATTGCCATCATCGGATAACCGCAATTATAAAGTTCACTGCTTACATCTACAGCCGTTCCGTCCACCACACGGTTTTCTCCGCCGTTCAGAATAATCCCTTTTACATTCTGTAAGGCCTTCAGTTCCTCCACCGTTATATCATGTGGATGAATCTCGCTGTAAACTCCCATGTCGCGTATCTGGCGGGCAATTACGGTATTCTCCGTGCTGCCCAAATCCAGAATTACAATCATATCCTGTTTCATGGTCTTTCTCCTTTGTCATATATAATATTTTTCATTGATAACATCTTATCGGCTCAGTGCGGCAAAAAATTCCGGTTCCGGTATCTTTATCTCATATCCATATTCACGCAGCACAAGCTCCTCGTCAATCCTCTCCTCAAAGATTCCGCCGGCTCTTTTAAACCCGTTTTTCAGGTAAAGATTGATCGCCGGCTTATTAATGTCCACAACAGATAGCCTCAGATATCCGGCGCCCTGTTCTCCGGCAAGTTCCATGGCTCTCTTCAATATGTAACTGCCGAGACCTCTTCTCAAATAATCGGTATTCACTCCCAGACGGTCTATATAGAACGCTTTTGCATCTTTATTCTCCCATCTCACATAAGCCTCACCATCATGCATCACATAATGCGAAAGCACCGGCTACGTCCTCATGCTCCGTCAGAACGTATAAGCGATTCCTCTTGATATCGGTGACGAAACACTCACATGGATATATTTCATCCCAAATCTGTACATTGTCCCGATCCATATTCTCAATTATTTTCCGGTATACTGCTTTGATTTTCGGTAAATCGCTCATATCAGCCAGTCTCAGATTCATAGAAACTCCCATGCCGTCCGTTTTCCGCATCTTTTATTGTTTCAGCCCACGCTCGATGTATTATCGAAGTGCGGCTGCTTCCTATACGGACACGTGGTTGGCCTCATGTCAGTGGGGGATACCGATTTCTCTCCGCCCACCACTGCCGTTAAATTTGTTTCGGGCAATTCATCTCACCACATTCGAGGATGGGAGAATCCTTGCAAATATTTGTTGAATGGAATGCTTGATTTTTATTATAACTGATAATTTCCGAATAATAAACTTCTTTCCTTAGATTTCATGGAATTTTAGTAACAGCTTGTTACGGTTCAGACAAATATTCCTCAATCAGGCTCTCCGACCGCCTTGTCAAGAAAAATTTCACCGTCCAGGTGCTCCAGCTCATGACAATAACATTTTGCCATTTCCCCTTCTCCGGTCAGGATGACTTCCTGCCCGTACTCATCCAGGGCCTGTACCGTCACCTTCTGCGGCCGAATGGTATTCACAAATTTTCCGGGGAAACTCAGGCAGCCCTCTATACACTCCTGTGTTCCGCTCCTTCCGATAATTTTCGGATTCACCAGCTTTAACAGTTCGCCGCAATATTCGATTACCACAAGCCGCTTCAGGATTCCTACCTGATTTGCCGCCAGCGCAGCCCCGTTCTCCGTATGACGCAGGGTATCAAGCATATCGTCCAGCATGACCCTGATTTTATCGTCTACTTCCTTCACTTCTTTACACCTTTTGCGTAATATCTCATCATCATTATATCGCATTTGCCTGATTGCCACGATTCTCCCCCCTGCTCCTGTCTGCTCTTGATTTTTTCTGACTTTCGGCAAATAAAAACACCTCTTCAATTGAACAGCCGAATATCTGTGAAATGTCATAAGCCAGCCAGATCGACGGCTCAAATTTTTCCGTCTCAATTGCATTGATTGCCTGTCTGGAAGCGCCGACCATTTCACCAAGCTGCTCCTGCGTCAGGCCCTTTTGCTCCCGCAATTCCCTTATCCTGTTTTTCACTTACAGCCTCCTTTACCATGCAGTTATCATACATTTCTTAACAACTGCTGACTGGTACATCGTATCGCAGATTTCGGCGCATACAGCGGATGACAATCAGAACTCCCATGCACAAAAACCGGCAATACGCTATAAATAGTATAAGTTTCACTTCGTGTAATGTCAACCTTACTGTTACTGTTCACACGGTTGCGTTACGCGAGGTGTTTTCGTGCGCATTTTGCACGAAAATCCCGAGTTTTACGGCGCGAACGGCGCTTTTTTCCGTTTCTGTGCAACGCGAAGCGTGTTATTGTTCGCAGCACGCCGCTTTTTGGCGGGGTGTGAACAGTAACACCTTACTTTTTTAATCAGCAGATTTTTTTATTAAAGACTTGCAATTTTCTGCCGTATGTATTATATTAAAGCAAAGGCAGAAAGAACATGTGTTCTATTTTGAATAGCATTCTGGTGATATGTCAAGAACTTTTTGAAAAAGATTTTGATATGTTTTT
>ERZ1036412.167-NODE-167-length-68372-cov-5.613361_pt1 | contig 68372 bp, 61 predicted proteins | sample MGYA00514218_ERZ1036412 | MGnify/ENA primary metagenome ERZ1036412 (study PRJEB33795, sample SAMN09464944) | human gut metagenome | host: Homo sapiens | place: USA: Stanford, California | collected 2016-11 | study: EMG produced TPA metagenomics assembly of the...
CACAGATTGCGCGTCAGGCAAAGGTGCGCGGTACCAGTGAGCCTTTCGCCGTTGTATTCGCGGCCATGGGTATCACCTTTGAGGAGGCAAACTTCTTTATGGAGAGCTTCCGTGAAACAGGTGCCATTGACAGAAGCGTCATGTTCATCAACCTGGCCAATGACCCTGCGGTTGAGCGTATTGCAACACCGCGTATGGCGCTGACCGCGGCAGAATACCTGGCATTTGAGAAGAATATGCACGTGCTGGTTATCCTGACCGATATTACCAACTATGCAGATTCCCTGCGTGAGATTTCCGCTGCGCGTAAGGAAGTTCCCGGGCGCCGCGGTTATCCCGGATATATGTACACTGACCTGGCTTCCCTGTATGAGAGAGCCGGACGCCAGAAGGGCAAGAGCGGTTCCATCACCATGATTCCTATCCTTACCATGCCTGAGGATGACAAGACCCATCCGATTCCTGACCTTACGGGATACATTACCGAGGGACAGATCATCCTGAGCCGTGACTTATACCGCAAGAATGTAACACCGCCAATCGACGTGCTTCCATCCCTTTCACGTCTGAAGGATAAGGGTATCGGCGAAGGCAAGACAAGGGCGGACCATGCCGATGTCATGAACCAGCTGTTTGCAGCCTATGCCCGTGGTAAGGATGCAAAGGAACTGATGGTAATCCTTGGCGAGGCAGCCCTGACTGACATGGATAAGCTGTATGCCAAGTTTGCAGATGAGTTTGAAAAAGAATACGTATCCCAGGGCTACTATGCTGACCGTGACATTGAGGAAACCATGGAAATCGGCTGGAAGCTGCTGCGCATCCTTCCAAGGAGCGAGCTGAAACGTATCAAGGACAAATTCCTTGACCTTTACTATGATGCAAAATAACCAGCAGTCAGAAAGGAAGTTGACATAACATGGGTGCAAAACATGTGAATCCCACCCGTATGGAGCTTACCCGTCTCAAGAAAAAGCTGGCGACGGCAATCAGGGGACACAAGCTCCTTAAGGATAAGCGGGATGAATTGATGCGTCAGTTCCTGGACCTGGTGCGTGAGAACAAAGCTCTTCGTGAAAAGGTAGAGGCAGGCATTGCGGCGGCCAACCAGAATTTTGTGCTGGCCCGCTCCGGCATGACAGACGAAGCCCTGAATGTGGCCCTGATGGCTCCCAAGCAGGAGGTTTATCTGGAATCCGAGACAAGGAATGTGATGAGCGTGGAGATTCCTGTGTTCAAGTATAAGACCAGGACTTCGGACCCCAATGATATCTATTCCTATGGATTTGCCTTTACCTCCAGCGATCTGGATGATGCGGTGAAAAGCCTGGCAGACCTTCTGCCGGATATGCTGCGCCTGGCCGAGTGTGAAAAGTCCTGCCAGCTCATGGCAGCGGAGATTGAAAAGACCCGCCGCCGTGTAAATGCCCTGGAGCATGTGATGATTCCCCAGACCCAGCAGAATATCCGCTACATCACCATGAAGCTGGATGAAAATGAGCGCAGTTCCCAGACAAGGCTTATGAAGGTTAAGGATATGATGCTCGAAGAAGCCCACCACTACAGCGAGAGGGAAGTGGTCCCTGTGGTGGATGAGGTATGACCGGTATGCAATCCGTACCGGAGTATCAGCCATAAGGCTCAGTGACGGTTTTATGAAAGGTTAATAAAACTTTCATAAAAACCCCCGCAATGCCGGGTGGACAGAAGATAATAAATATGATAGAGTAAATTCCAGGTAATGGTATGAAAGCCATTGCCTGGATTTATTATTTTAGGGAAGCCCGGACAGCCGAGCTTTTTTTGTCACTGCAGATTGTAAATCATGATACTGGATACTGAAACCAGGGGGTGTTTAATAATTGCTTTCCATCCGCTGTGTGTCCCGGTATGTGGCAAATTTGGGCCAAATGAAGGACGCACATCTGGCGGAAAGCAATTTTCAAACACACCCTAGGGCACTGGCTGCGCCGGAACGGACATGGCGCGGTTTGGAATGATGGGAGGAAATCTATATGAGGAAACCGTATTTTATGGTAAATAGGAAATCAGCGGTCAGGATGGGGGCGGTACTGTCCCTGACCATATGTATGGCCCTTCAGACTGCGGGATGCGGTCCTGCTGGCAAGGATGCAAAACAGACAACGGCTGCGCAGGCGGATGGGGATGTGAAGAAAGCAGCAGGCACAACGGCAGGAAATCCAGGAGACGGGCAGACCGGCGGGGCTGCAGGGAAAGCCGCGGCAGATAAGGATAAGACGGATGCTGGCCAGGATGCCGGTGAGGCAGCCAAAGACAAAGCGCCGGAAGGCGCCGGACAGACAGACGGTGAGGCAGCGGCAGGTGAGACCCGGCCAGACGCCGGTGAGGCAGCGGCGGATGAGGCTCAGGAAGGCGCCGGCCAGGTTGACGGTGAGGCAGCGGCAGGTGAGGCCCAGCCAGGCGTGCCTTTAAAGGCAGGCAATAAGGCGCCTGACTTCACGGCAGAGCTGATTGACGGTTCCAGCCTCGCGCTCTCGGACCTGAAAGGCAAGCCTGTCATCATTAATTTCTGGGCAACCTGGTGCGGACCATGTGTCAGGGAGATGCCTGCATTTGAGCGTCTAAAAGAGGACTTTGGGGATGAAATAGGCATTATTGCAGTGAACTGCGGGGATGATGCTGATACGGTAAAGGATTTTGTGGACGAGAACGGATACACCTTCCCGGTGGCGCTGGATGAAAATTATGAGGTAGCCATGCTCTATCCATCCAATTCCATACCATATACCGTGGTTCTTGACGCCAATGGCAAGATTACCCATGTATCAACAGGCGCATATGACGCAGATACCATGTACGACAGGTATAAAGAGGCGCTGGGGTTATAAGGATACAAGGATATCAGGGCGTGTCGGGGATGGGATGGATGATTAGCCAATACGTGTCCTATCAGCCAGTACGTGTCCTATCAGCCAGGACACGTACTATCAGCCAGGGCACGTACTATCAGACAGGACACGTACTATCAGACAGGGCACGTCCTGGCTATGGAGACACGTGAAAAGGAGGTTTGTCCCATATGAGGCATATGACAAGACAGAATAAAATAGCTGTCCTGCTTCTTTTTCTGGGAATCATATTCCTGTGCACCGGATTGTACCAGGGCGGATATCAGGATACCCTGCACAAGGCCATACGGGTATGCCTGGAATGCATAGGAATCGGATGAAAGGATGAGGACCATGAAAAGGCGGCTGATACAGCTTTGTTCTGCATTACTATATAACCTGAACCTGAAGGGATTTGCCCAGGTATCCATCTACCAGGGCAAGGCCAAGGGCTTATGCGTGCCTGGGCTTAACTGCTACTCATGTCCAGGCGCGGTGGGTTCATGCCCGCTGGGAACGCTTCAGAACTCCCTGGCGGCATTGGACCGGAAGATACCCTTTTATATACTGGGGGTGCTGCTGCTTCTTGGGGTCACGCTGGGAAGGACCATATGCGGTTTCCTGTGCCCCTTCGGGCTTGTGCAGGAACTGCTTTATAAAATTCCTGTCCCCAAACTTAAGAAGAGCCGGTTTACCCGGGTATTATCCAAATTGAAGTACATGATACTGATTGTATTTGTAATCCTGCTCCCCATTATACTTAAGATGGCCACAAGGCTTCCGGTGCCTGCGTTCTGCAAATACATATGTCCCGCAGGAACCCTGGAAGGCGGTATCCCGCTGGTGCTCCTGGACGAATCGCTGGGCAGCCTTGCAGGGGCGCTGTTTTCCTGGAAAGTGTTTGTGATGGCTGTCATCCTCATCAGCGCATGTTTTATTTACAGAAGCTTCTGCCGTTTCCTCTGCCCTCTTGGGGCAATCTATTCCCTTTTTGCCCCGGTGGCAATGCTGGGGGTAAGGATAGATGAAGGCGCCTGTACCAACTGCGGCAGGTGCGTGCGCACCTGCAGGATGGATATTAGGAATGTTGGGGATATGGAATGTATCCAGTGCGGGGAATGCATGAAGGAATGCAGTGTGGATGCAATCCATTGGAAAAAGCCGTTTCGGTCATGAGAAGAGATTGATTAAACTATAAAATTAAAAGCTCCTGTACGGGAAGTTGGCGGCAAAATGCCGTGTTTCCCGTATACAGGAGTTTTTTTAGTACATAAGGACTTGCAATATGCTGTAGTATTCCGCCTTTGGCAGGATTTTTATTCTGTTTCCAACAGGATTTTATCCTGCTTCCATCAGGATTTCTTATTCCACTTCCACCAGGACTTCGATTTCACATGCAATTCCCCCGGGAAGTGCATTGGTACCGATGGCGGAACGGGCCGGGCAGCCCGCTTCCTCGCCGAACAGGTCAACAAGCAGGTTGGAAGCGCCGTTTACCACCTGGGGCTGCTGGGTAAAATCATCTGCGCTGTTCACAAAACCCAGCACTTTTACGAAACGTTTGATTTTGTTCAGGTCGCCGGTTTTGGCCTCAATGTTTGCCAGAAGGTTCAGCATGCAGTTATAGGCGGCCTTCTGTCCTTCCTCAACGGTCAGGTCCTTTCCTAATTTGCCGACCACGGTATTGCCGTTTCCTAAGTCAGGGCCGCAGCCTGAGCAGTATAAAAGGTTTGTCCCGAATTCCTGGACCGGTGTATAAACACCGCCCTTTGGCGGCGGCGCGGGAAGGGTGATTCCTTTTTCGTTTAATTTGTCATATACGTTTGCCATAGTATTATTTCCTTTCAATCAAATGTTTATTTTACGGTTTCTGGCTGTTACTTCCCAAGTATGGCAGATATGTCCCTTTTCCACCACCGGTACGGATGGATACAGGGCGCTTGTGGGGCAGATATGGGTGGGCACCACGAAAAGTTCATCCCCCACCCCGGGGCACTGGTCTTCGTATCCGGGTTCCATGCAAAAGGCCCAATGTTCCTCGCTCTGGAACAGTTCCCTGACATGTTCCATCCCGGCAATGACGCCCCGGGTCCCTTCCGGGTCAGAGGCAATCCCCTTATATCCCAGGTCCAGTGTAAAATGCCCTTTCACCGGACAGCTGATGACCCTGGTCATGATGGCTGCGCCCGGAGTGAACACAAGGTCCGGATACTTCATTGTATACCCATAGTCGTTGACGAAATAGGTGCCCGGGGAGAGGTACACCTCATACTGTGTCCTGGGAAAATCCACATAACATGGCATGGAAGGGGAACCGCCCAATACCAGGGTCCTGCAGGAGTAGCCTTTTTCACACAGGCTGCTTGAGATTGCCTGGATCTGGGCAGCGCTTGCGTCTGTTTCCTTCTTGCGCCGGTCAAAGTCATGCTCGGTGCGGTGGCCGTCATAACAGTGAAGCCCCATCATGGAGATACCGTCCATCAAAGCGCACTCCATGAAGAATGCACCTGTATCCTGAACCGGTACGCCGGTGCGGTCCATGCCCAGGTTCACATCCACCAGGACATTGGCCCTGAGACCGGCTTTGGAGCATTGCTGCCCAAGGGCGCGTACCTGTCCCTTATTGTCACCCACTGCCCAGAAACAGGCCTGGGGGTAGGTTTGCATCAGTTGGATGAAACGGCTGATATTCGGACCTACCAGAGGGTATGCCACAAGGACATGGGCTGCCCCGCAGCTGGCTGCCATCTCTGCTTCCGCTATGGTGGCGCACTTAAAACGGGTTATGCCGGCTTCCATCTGAAGGCGGACCATCTGCGCCATCTTGTGGGTCTTTACATGGGGCCACAGATATCCGGGTCCGCCGGCCAGGTCCACTGCCTTCTTAATATTTTCTTTAATGATATCCAGGTAATAGACCAGGGCCGGGGTGATTACATCCTTGGATTCTTCAAACTTATAATGATTTTCCATAACAACCTCCTTCTCATCTGAACTCGGCAGAACCAGAAACACTGTTCATTATGGTTATAACACAAATTGTTGAAGCTTACAAGGCTAAAAATAAAAATATATGCAAAAAAGTTAGATATATTAAGGAAATAAAGAAAAAAGTACACAAAAAAGTCAAAAAACATATTGACAATTTGTTTAAAACTTATTACAATGGGCTTAAACAAATTGTTGAACTGTTCAAAAAAATGGCAGAATTTAGAAACGGGTTCAGCAAGCTTGTGTGACACTATCCATTTTTAAATTAGGTAATTGTTAAATGATATTTTTGTTTTTATGGATAGTTATTTATAGAAACGGCCATGGAGTTAAGGTCATTATTCAGGTGAATTTCTGAATTGACATAAAACATTAGATTTTGGGCGTATTAAAATAAGCCCAGCGAAGTAGTATGACAATTAAATATTTTTTTCAGGCAGTTTAGGGTTTTAAGCTTCTGATATGTTGTGGAAAATTCATACGGTATGCGACAATCACAGTAAGCTGGCTGGCAATCCCGGCCAGGAACACATCAGCCTTTGTAGTGGCATGATTGCGGGTCCTGCGCCCGGCAACACGCATATTGATTTTAAAATGGTTGATTGCCCGTTCCACAATCGTCCTGATTTTGATGGAGGGAGCTCCATTCAGCCGTATCTCTCCGGATTCTCGGGAACCTGCGGAAATCCATGTTTTCGTAGATATAGATGGTCCGGTCCTTCTTAGCGGCGCTGCAGGGTTCCTTATTGAAAACGCAGAAATCGCGAAGTTCCTTGCAGAGATTAAGAAAAAGTATAAGCAAAGAATCAGAGGGAATGGAAAAAATCTTCTGAAGGATGAGAACTGCCAAAAAGCCGGAATGAGGGTAAAGCCGTTTGCGGCCTAATGAGCAATCAAAGGCATTGAAAAAAGTGTCAGGTATGAATGAATCGAGATTGAGGTGCTGATTAAGAAGCTGAAAAAAGGATGGTGCATCATCGATAAACAAATCCTGGCAATCAGAAATGGTTTCCTTCAAAGAAATCTGATGGAATTTATATGAATGAAGCAAGAAAACCCGGTAAAATCAATGGGTTTGGCAATATAACAATTGCCTAAAAAATTTTAAGAAAGGAGGAGGAAAATAGATGTAGAAAAGCAGTCTAATTTCATTATCCTGTTTTGCTTTATTTGTAAATCACTTTACAATTACAAAATTAAAAAGGGGGACTACTATGTTATCTGTTCAACATCAAACGTTGTTTATTGCTGGGTTTTTAGCATACGTTGCATTTTTGATTATTGTTGGGTGGCTTTCTTCGCGAAAATCCAATGACGGTACGAACTACTTAACAGGTGGACGAGGCTTATCACTATTATTGATATTTTCTACCGTTGGTGCAACCATGATTGGTACTGGTTCATCACTGGGGGCTACGGCAAATGGTTTCAGGAGCGGATGGGGTGGCTCTGCATATGCTTTGGGATGTGCTTTGGCAATGATAGTTTTGGCATTTGTATTTTCAGGATTGCGCGAAAAGAATTTTATAACAATGGCGGAAGAAACGCAATATTATTTCGGCGGAAGTACAGCTGTTCGTAAAATGACTGGTTTTATGATGTTTGTAGCGGAAGTATGTTACATTGGAAGCCATATGAATGGTGGGTCAAAGTATCTGCAGTTTGTAACCGGAATGGATTCATTGCCTGCTAAAGTGCTTACATTGATTGCGTTTGCGGTATACGTATATATTGGCGGCTATCTGGCGGTAGTATGGACTGACGTTATTCAATTAGTAGTAATTCTCATTGGCTTTTCATTAGTTGTATTTAAAGCTATTCCTGTTGCGGGCGGATGGGAAGCGATTGAGCAGGCGTACATAATGGCTGGGAATGAGGGCGCCTTGACATTCTATGGTTTTGGCTCTATGGGTATTATGTCTATTTTGGCATTGATAATGGCCGGATGTCTAGGTGAAATGGGCGCGCCGACTTACAGGATGCGGATATATACTGCTAAAAGTGCATCTGTTGCCAAAAGAGCATACTTATTGGGCGCAGTTTTGGTTTTGGCATTTTCATTAATACCATCCATACTGGGAATGTGCTCGTTTACGATTGCCACGGCAAATGGAGCCAATGAAGTTTTAAGTAATCCGGATTTTGCGTTTTCATATATAGCAACACAGGTACTGGGGCCTTCTCTTGGATTGCTGTTACTGATATCAGGCCTGTCCGCTACGATGTCCTCGGGCGACTCTGATGCCATTGCAGGCGTAACCATACTTCTTGAGGATGTTTATCCGGCGCTGACAGGTGGAAAGCGTATACCTGAAAACAAGATGAAATCAGCTTCACGTGCGTCGTTACTGGTTACTTTAACGGTTGCGTTTGTTGTTACATTGGGGATAAGTGACATAATGGGATATATAAGCAGTGTAATAGGAGCATTAATGCCGGGACTTGTAGTAACTACTCTTATTGGGCGCTTTTGGACAAAAAGAGTTACTCCTGCGGCAGGTATGGCCAGTATGATCAGCGGTTTGGTTTGTGGAGTCGGTTACCTTACGATATCACCGCTTAAGGCTTTGATTGATAATAGATTTGGTGGACCAGCTTTACCAATTGCACTGTTTGTTGCGGTCGTTTGTATTGCAGTGACTTTATGTACGGAACGCGATAATAAAACAGAAGAAGAAATTTTAAGCATTGTTTTAGCAGGCCGTACAGATTTATAAATGCAGTAATAGTGAGCGGTCTCGGAAACTCAATAAAGCCCACAGGAAAGATTCCACTGCAAAACACCATCTGAAGTAAGGCTGGAGGCATTATCGGCAGGGAACCCAATCCAATATCCGATTGCAGAAAATAAAAGGATCGAAGCATATAAGGCCGGACGAAGGAAGTCAGGACCCAGCAGAGATGCAGGTGATCCTGGTAGATACGGGAGGTTCGCTGCCGTAGATGGATGGGTATACACAAGGCCATGTAGAACGAAATACAATGACGTTTTACTTCGTGTACCCAAAACCCTCTATTTTCGTACCAGATACAGAGAAATGTCCATCCTCTTGGCTCATTTATCTGAGATATGAAATTAAAAATTTCTTGAAAAATAAGGAAAAAACACTTGACTAAATAGGGAGGAAGAGTATGTTAACAAAGACCCATGCAACATTCTTTATTATTGGATTCATGCTTTATGTGCTTTTAATGATCGTGGTAGGCATTATCTGCAGCAAGGGCAAATCCAAAGGAAAAGATTACCTTACAGGCGGCGGTAAGATGCCCATGTATCTTATTTTTGCCACCATGGGCGCCACCCTTATCGGTACAGGCTCGTCCATCGGTGCAACGGCCAACGGGTTTAAAAATGGTTTTGGCGGTTCTGCCTATGGTATGGGCGCCGCCCTTGGAATCCTGGCCCTGGTTCTGGTGGCCAAGAAGTCCAAGCTGAGGGCCAAGAACCTGCTGACCATGGCCGAGGAAGCACAGTTCCATTACAATGGCAACAAGATGGTAAAAGCCGTCATGAGTTTCATGATGTACATCATCGAGGTTGTATGGCTGGGGAACCATATCAATGGAGGAGCCACCTATTTAAGCTATGTTACCGGAATGGACCTGACCACCTCCAAGCTGGTGGCAGTGCTTGCATTTGGAATCTACGTTATCATCGGCGGATATCTGGCAGTTGTATGGACAGACCTGATCCAGCTGACCGTGCTTGTAATCGGATTCATCGCCATCACGGCCATTGCCATTCCCATGGCAGGCGGATGGGGGACTATTACCGGGACCATCACCGAAGCGGGCAAGGCAGGCAACTTAAGCTTTTACGGAGTTGAGTCCATGGGAGGCATGGCGCTGTTCTCATTGATGTTTTCCATTGCCATCCCCTGTCTGGGCACGCCTACATACCGTATGCGTATCTACACGGCCAAGGATGACAAGACCGCAATCCGGGCTTTGAGCCTTTCTGGATGGCTGCTGTTGATTTTCTCCCTTCTTCCTGCTATTATTGGTATGGCGGCATTTACAATCGCAACCAATACAGGCGCGCAGGCAGTGCTGGAACAGCCGGATTTTGCATTTACCTATATCGCAACCGTTGTGTTAGGACCGGTCCTGGGTCTTATGTTCATGATTTCCGGCCTGTCCGCAACCATGTCCTCCGGTGACTCCGATGCAATCGCAGGAGTAACCATATTGATACAGGACATCTACCCGATCCTCACCGGCCGGCAGCTGGAGGATGAGAAGGTTGGCAAATATTCACGGGTAGCCACCGTGGCAACCCTGCTCCTTGCCTTCTTTGCAACCTTGTTTGCAAAGGATGTCATGAGCTACATCAGCAATGTAATCGGCTCCATCATTCCGGGCGTATCCATTGCCATGCTGTTAGGCGCATGCTGGAAACGCGCCACCTGGCAGGGAGGCATTGCTTCGGTAGGCGTGGGAACCCTGTTCGGCGTCCTGTATCTGGCGGTCCCTGCATTCTCCGGCGCGGTGGCAGGCATTTTCACCGGACCTGCCATTCCTGCAACACTGGTAGCCCTTGCAGCGGAAGTGATTGTTTCCTTATGTACAAAGAAAGAGGAAATGTCTGAAGAGGAAAGACTGGCTCTGGTTGTGGAATCAAGAGGAGCTGTAAAATAAGCATCAGCCGGGCATCGGGATTAAGTCCTGATGCCTTAAGGCTTGAAGGGAGATAGGTTCATGGGGTTTGTAAAAGATAATTTCGAGGTTCTTGACAGTCTGGCAAAGTGTATTGCCATCCAGTTCGGGACGAACTGTGAGGTGGTGCTCCACGACCTGACGCTGCCATATGACCGCACGATCGTGTCCATCTATAACGGCCATGTGACGGGCCGTGAGGTAGGCGGGGGCGGCACCAATGCGGGCCTGGAGATACTGAGGGGGACAGCCATGCCTGAAGACCAGTATGGTTATATCAACTATACAAAGGACGGCAGGACGCTGCGCACCTCCAGCAAGTATTTCATGGGCGAGGATGGCAAAGTAGAGGGAAGCCTCTGCATCAACCTTGATATTACAGGCCTTATGATTGGCGAGGCAGCCATGAGGGCCCTGAGCGGTCAGGGCGCTGAGACAAACACCAAGGAAGTATTCACCGCCAATGTGGACGAGCTTTTGGACACCCTGATGCAGGATGCGGTACAGAGCACCGGCAGGCAGCTGGCCATGCTGACCAAGGAAGACAAGGTGGCAGTGGTCCGCTATCTGGATGAAAAGGGTGCGTTCCTCATTAAGAAATCAGCTGAAAAGGTGGCGGACTTCCTTGGCATCTCCCGGTTTACCGTGTACAATTATCTGAACGAAGGAAATGGGACAAAGGAAAGCGGGGAAGACGGATAATGGCTTCTACATTAATAAAAAACGGATTGGTATACGACGGCCTGGGAAATGCACCCAAAAAGGCTGATATATATATAAAGGATGACAGGATTGAACGGATTGGGGAAACCATCTGCCGGGAAGCGGATCTGGTGGTGGATGCGGCAGGAAGGGCGGTGACGCCCGGATTTATTGACATACACCGCCACTGTGATGCCAAGCCATTTAACAGCCCTGATTTTGGGGATGTCCTGCTGACCCAGGGCATTACAACCACCGTGGTGGGCAACTGCGGCATCTCCATGACGCCGGCCAGCGCGGACCCGGTGCGCGCAAAGGAGATGTATGAATTCGATGAGCCGGTGCTGGGGCCCATTAAGGACAACCGGATCCGCACCTATCATGACTATATGGAAGCGCTGGATAAGACAGGGCTTCCGGTGAACTTTGGGTCCATGATAGGGACCGGGGCAGTGAAGATAACGGTCAAGGGATTTGCCGACACCCCGTTCACGGACAAGGAGATGGCTGAGGCCAGGGCCTTGGTGGAGGATGCCATGAAGGAGGGGGCCGCGGGCGTGTCCGTGGGCATCATGTACCTTCCGGAATGCTACAGTACAACGGATGAGTTTGCCAGGCTGCTGGAGCCGGTGGGACGTTACGGCAGGGTCGTGACCGCCCATATACGGGGGGAGGGCGACAGCATGGTGGACAGCGTGAAGGAAATGATTGAGATTGGCAGGAAGGCAGGCTGCGCCGTGGAAATCAGCCACTTCAAATCCTGCGGCATGGCCAATTGGGGAAAGGATATCCACAGGGCCATCGGGCTGATAGAAGAGGCAAGGGCCAAGGGACAGGATGTGACCTGCGATTTCTATCCATATGAGGGAGGTTCCACTGCCCTGACCACCATGATCCCGCCTGTGTACGTGCAGGGGGACATGAACCGTGCGTTAAAGCGCATGGGCACGCCTGAGGGTATTGCTGAGTTCAGGAAAGCCTGCAGCGTGACCTATGATGACTGGGATAACTTTGCAATCACCCTTGGATGGGACAGGATACTTATATCCGGGGTTGTGAGGAAGCATAATGAAAAGTACCTTGGGATGACCGTGACGGAAGCAGCCAGGACATTTGGGTTTGAGGATGCCGCGGCCTTCGCGGCCTGGCTGATGCACGATGAGGACGGAAGGACCGCCATCATTAACATGAGCATGTGCCAGGAAGACATTGACACGGTGGCCAGGCTTCCCTATTCCGTGGTCATATCGGATTCCATCTATGCGGACACCAATACGCCCCATCCCAGGATGTACGGTGCATTTCCAAAAATCATCCGGGAATATGTAAGGGAGCGGGGCATCCTTACCATGGAACAGGCAGTCATGAAAATGACCTCCCTGCCCGCGGACCGCATGAAGCTTGAGGGACGCGGAAGGCTTGCCGAGGGATGTTATGCGGATGTGAACATATTTGACCCGGCGCGGTTTAGGGACAACGCCACATTCCCTGACCCTGCCAGGATGGCCGAGGGACTGTGGCTCTGCATGGTCAACGGCAATGTTGCTTTAAGGGATGGAAAGCCCTTAGGCGGATATTACGGAAGGAATCTTCGCATTAAGAGAAAGTAAAAGGAGGAAGACATGCCTCAGATTGTTACGGTTGGAGAGACAATGGCTGCATTTACCCCTGGTTCCACGGGATTCTTGCGGTATGTGAAAAACTACGAGATGCGGATTGCCGGTGCGGAAAGCAACCTTGCAATCGGCGTATCCAAGCTGGGACACAGCGCCGGATGGATCAGCTGTCTGGGAAAGGATGAGTTTGGGGAGTTTGTCCAAAACAGCATACGGGCAGAGGGAGTGGACACCAGCAGGGTCGTGTTTGACCCTGAGTACAGGACAGGCATCATGTTCAAACAGGTAAGGAACGCATCGGAGACTTCTGTATTTTACTATCGGGAAAATTCAGCGGCAAGCCATATGCGGCCCCAGCTGCTGGACGAGGGATATCTGGCCCAGGCCGATGTCATCCACCTTACCGGAATCACGCCCGTGCTGGGGGACAGCTGCCGGGAGACCGTGCAGGCAGCCATGGATCTGGCGGTGAAGCATGAAAAGCTTATCAGCTTTGACCCCAATATCCGCAGGAAGCTTTGGAAGGGCAGGGACTTTGTCCCGATGCTGCGGGATATGATGTTCAGGGCGCAGATCGTGCTTTTGGGAGCGGATGAGGCAGAGGCGCTGCTGGGGGTATCTGAGGCCCGCAGGGTCATGGACATCCTGTTTGAAAAGGGGCAGGCCAGGTATGTGGCTGTTAAGAACGGCGCCAAGGGAGCCATTGTGGGAGATGGGGACGGACTGACGGAAATCCCGCCGTTTCCATGTGCCAGCATTGATCCGGTGGGCGCGGGCGATGCGTTCAACGCCGCCTTCCTCTGCGGCATCCTGGAAGGTAAGGATGTGGCGGACTGCGGAAGGATGGGCGCTGTGGCTGGCGCCCTTGCAACGGAGACCTATGGGGATACGGAAGGGTATCCCTCCATGGAACAGATGGAAACGGCAATGAAAGGTGAGGACATCATCTACCGGTAAGGATGCCGGAAAGAAAGGAAAGGGAACCAATGAAACATATTTTGGAGAATAACAGGATTTGTGCAATCATGCGCGGAGTGCCCTTAGGCAAGACGCTGGATTATGCGGACGCCGTGTACCGCGGAGGCGTGCGGATGTTTGAGGTGGCCATGAATTCCGGGGATGCGGCCAGGCAGATTGAGCTTATGAGGAAGCATTTCGGGGACAATGCCTATGTGGGCGCAGGTACTGTAATCAGCGCAAAGCGCTGTGAGGCGGCGAGGGAGGCGGGTGCCCAGTTTTTCCTCACCCCATCGGCAACCACGGGTACCATGGAATTCTGCCGCAGATACGACATCCCTCTTCTTCCCGGCGTGCTTACCCCAACGGATGTGGCCGTGTGCCTGGAGTACGGATATACCATCATGAAGCTGTTTCCGGCAGGGGATATGCCTCCTTCCTATATCAAAAGCCTGAAAGGACCCTTTGACGGCACCGAGTACGTGGCTGTGGGCGGTGTGGACGCAGGTAATATCAAGACCTTCCTGGACAATGGATTTATCGGGGTGGGGATTGGAAGCAACCTGATGCCAAAGGAATACGTGAAAAATGATGCGTGGGATAAAGCATCTGAATATGTAAAAGGGATTGTAGGGTCTATATAGAAAGCCATGAACTTTACATTCCCGGCTGCCGGTGTTACAATAAATTGGACACCGGCATTTTTGACTGCAGAAACAGGCGGGTCGCTGATGAAGGTCTGGAACAGGGCATTTTGCAAAAAAGTCATATAAAAAAGTCCTGTAAAAAACATCCTGGATACAGAGGTAATGACATGGAAACAAAGAGAATTGTTATTAAAGATAGAAAGAACATAAAGGATGAGGAGCTGGCAGAGGCTGCGGCGGTACTCAGAAGCGGGGGCCTTGTGGCTTTCCCCACAGAGACTGTATACGGCCTGGGCGGCAATGCCCTGGATGAAGATGCGGCCAGGAAGATTTATGCTGCCAAGGGGCGCCCCTCCGACAATCCCCTGATTGCCCACATATCATGCGCCGCAGATCTGGCGCCCCTGGTAAAGGAGATACCCGTGGCCGGCAGGAAATTGATGGAAGCCTTCTGGCCCGGTCCGCTGACCATGATATTCCCAAAGAGCGGCAGGGTGCCCTACGGCACCACGGGAGGGCTTGACACAGTGGCTGTCCGCATGCCCGACGACCCGGTGGCTGGACGCCTGATAGCCCTGGCCGGGGTTCCAGTGGCAGCGCCCAGCGCCAATACCTCGGGCCGTCCAAGCCCTACCACGGCAGACCATGTGTGGCAGGACATGAATGGACGCATTAACATGATCATTGACGGAGGGCCGGTGGGAATCGGTGTGGAGTCTACCATTGTGGACGTGTCCTCCCCTGTGCCGTCTGTCCTGCGCCCGGGGGCCATCACCATGGAAATGCTCAGGGAAGTGCTGGGGGAGGTGACCATTGACCCGGCCATACTGGGACCCATGAAGGAAGATATAAGGCCGAAAGCGCCCGGGATGAAGTACCGTCATTATGCGCCGAGAGCAGAGCTTACACTGGTGGAAGCCGCGGAGGATGAAACTGCCGGATGTGAAGCTGCCAGATATGAAACTGCCGGATATGAAGCTGTCCGTGGACAGGAAAGGGTTGGCTGCGGCGGGCAGATGAGCGGTGGGCAGATGAGAGACGGACAGGTGGAACGCATGGTGGGGAAAGTGAAGGAGCTGGCCCATGAAAAGCTCATCCAGGGCTGCCAGGTGGGTATTATCTGTACGGACGAATCACGGTCTTGCTATACCGAAGGCACGGTCCGCAGCATCGGAGCCAGGAAGAGCCAGGAATCGGTGGCCCATAACCTGTATGCGGTGCTTAGGGAATTTGATGATCTTAAGGTGGAGTATATATTCTCGGAGAGTTTTTCAGAGGATCACCTGGGACAGGCAATCATGAACCGGCTTTCAAAGGCGGCCGGGTATAAGATTGTGCGGGTATGAGATTGCGCGGGTATAAGACTGCGCGGGTATGAGATTGTACAGGTATAAGATTGCCCGGGTATGAATTGTACGGATTTAAGACCATACGGGTATGGAATGGCCTGTTTATGGTGATACACAAGCTAGGACGGAGCGGACAAGGAGGCAACATGGAAAAACAGACCCTGGGGGAAATTGCAGCCCAGAAGCTTTTAGGAATGATACAGGATAAGGGATACACGGCCGGGGATAAGCTGCCTACGGAGGCAGAACTGGTGGAACGTCTGGGCGTGGGGCGCAACACGGTCCGTGAGGCCCTGCGCATCCTTATGTCCAGGAATATCGTGACCATACGCCAGGGCTCAGGCACCTTCATATCGGATAAGAACGGGGTGGCTGACGATCCGCTGGGATTTTCCATGATAGAGGACAGGCGCAAGCTGACAGAGGATTTAATCCAGATCCGGGTCATGCTGGAACCTCCCATAGCGGCCCTGGCTGCCCAGAACGCCACAGAGGAGGATGTGCGGATTTTAGGGAATATCCTCTTGGAACTGGAATACTGCATGGAACGGCATGAGGATTATGCGGACAAGGATTCCCAGTTCCATGCCCACATAGCCGGCTGCAGCCACAACCTGGTCATGACCAACCTGGTGCCTGTGATTACAGACGGGGTACGCGTATTTGCCGGCTCTGTCCGGGAGACAGAGTATGACAAGACCAGGGAATCCCACCGGCGGATTTACGAGGCAATCCGTGACCGGAGGCCGGTGGACGCCCAGCAGGCCATGTATTTCCATCTGATGTTTAATGACAACCGGTATAGGGATGAGATGAAATAGGGGGATGTCAAGTGCTTTATGCAAATCCCCCTAAAACATAAGACATCATTTCTGTGAACATGGATTTAAACGCGTGGGAATCCACCTTCAGCGCCACCATGGTTTCTTCGGTCCCGCCGTGGTCCGCCATAAGATTTTCCGTTATCCTTCCAATCACGGGGCCGTCGGTGCACACGGTCAGATGGAAGGGCAGCATGGTGAAAATCTGCGGGCAGCAGGCAGCAGCCACTGCCAGGGGGTCATGAAGGGCGCATCCCTGCAGGTAGGGATAGAAGCGGCGGTACTCATTCAGATAAAAAGTAAGGAGGTCACAGTAAAAGGACCCGGCTGCCGTGCCCATGTTTTTCCATGTTTGGATTTCCTCCCATGTAAGCAGTGTTTTCCTGGTTACATCCAGACCAATGAGGGTAAGGGGAAGCCCTGCTTCAAGTACTGCTTTTGACGCTGCCACATCAGCCTTTATATTGGCCTCAGCCACAGGGGAAGAATTACCCGGGCAGGTAAGGGCGCCGCCCATGGATATGACCTGTCCAAGGGCCCGGCATTGGCTGGGATACAGATTTAGAAGTCTGGCCAGGTCCGTAAGCGGACCGGTGGTGACAAGCGTTAAATCCCTGCCGTACCGCTCAATGGATTCATGAATAAATGCAACGCTGCTTTTCATATGCTCTGGCGGCCTTTCTTCCCATGCCGGCTCCCCTAGAAGATTGGCTGCCCCGTCCATCCCATGAAAATCCCCGTTATAGGTACGGATTCCCTGAAGCGGCGCGCTGCTGCCCGGATAGACAGGAACCTCCGGATGTCCCATGAGATTTAAAAGATGGCGGGTATTGCGGTAGGTTTTTTCCAATGGGGCCATGCCATAGGATACCGTAATCCCCAGAAGCCGGTATGTTTTCTGCCCCAGGGCGTAGGCAATGGCCAGCGCGTCATCGATTCCCGTATCAACGCTCAATATCATATAGTTCATTTTTCCTCCTATCAGATTCCCGCTTTTTCAGACAGCGGATCAACGCTCATTCCTCCCTTTGTCCGGTTTCGTCCGATGGGCCGGACACACGGTATCTGGAGGGCGGCACTCCCCAAAACGATTTAAAACGTTTGGAAAAATAGAATAAATCACTGTAACCGGCCTGTTCTGAAATCTGGGCAATGGACATATCCGTATGTTTCAGCAGGTTCCTGGCATGCTCCATCCTGCATCTGGTGATGTAAGCGGTAAGGGAAATCCCCTGTATTTTGGTAAAACTGCGGCTCAGATAAGAAGGGCTGACAAGCAGTTCTGACGCAATGGTATTAAGACTGAGGCAGGCCTTGGCAAAATCCCGGTCTATTATCTTCTTGGACTGCAGGACCACTTCTTCTATAAAGTGGCGGTCCCCCAGCTCCTGTGCGCTCAGTAAAGCGGAGAAAAGGCGTGCGAAGGTATCCTTTATCTGCTCCAGCCTTAGCCCGGATTGGATTAATTCCGTGCAGGACAGGGAATTCCAGTCATTTTCACTGCTCAGGATATCCAGGTGTTTTTCTGCTGCATGGTGGATGGCCATACCCATCAGGGATACAATTTCGGATTCAAGGGCCTGAATGGGAAACAGGTGCTTTTTCAGCAAAATAAAAATCCGGTCCAGGTTGTGGAGCATAGCGGCTTCCTGTCTGCCGGACAGGTCAAGCCTGAGCCTGTTGTTTAAGGCGGACAGGCTGTCCAGCACCGGGAGGGAGGGCATTAAGACCTGGCTGATGTCAATGGTTTCGCCATAAATGGTGCGGAGCCAGAAAAACTGAAGGCTGTTCTGATAGGCGGCAAGGATATCCCCGGCATTGCCGGAGGCGGATATGGAATAGCCTGACAGTAAGGACAGATGAAAGCGTTCCCTGACTAAGGCCTGCAGCCTGGATGTCAGCTCCTGGCCCGATATGGAGGCAGGGAGATTTTCCAGAAGAATAACGGAACGCCCGTATCCATCCGGGGTAATGAGATAAAAGCAGGCAGGAGCCAGAAGCTGTTCCACACAGTTATTTACAGCCAGACGGTCAGCCTGCTTCTGACCGTCATGCCTGTCATGGTCATTTTTTGATATGGTATCAAGAATCAGGATAAGGTACCGGGAAGAGGGGCGGATACCGTAGGTTTCCAACAGCTCGTTGGCACGGTCCGGGATGTGCCCGGTATAAAGGTTCCGGAAAAAATTCCGCCGCGTTTCCTGTTCGATGGCAGCACTGGTCCATTCCAACTGCAGAAGCGCCTTTGCGCGGCTGCTCTCCCGGTCCAGTTCTGCCTTCAGGGAGGTGATGGCCGCCGTAAGGGTTTCAGGTCTGATTGGCTTAAGGAGATAATCACTGACACCAAATTTCAGAGCCTCCCTGGCATATTCAAAGGTGGCAAAGCCGGTCAGGATGATTACATGGGGACGGGGATGCTTTTCCTCATCCAGAAGCTTCAGAAGGTCCATGCCGCTCTGGCCAGGCATGGAAATATCCAGAAGAATCAGTTCCACTGCGTTGTGCTCCAAAAATTCCATGGCCTGGTATACGTTGGAAGCCTCGCCTGCATATTGGAAATCATAATCCTCCCATGGAATACAGCAGCGGATGTGCCTGCGTATGTAATATTCATCATCAACGATTAAAAAACGATACATCATGCTTATATTCCTTTCATTTTCCTGTGATTGCCGGCTGCCTCTGCGGGAAACAACAGGCAGATGACAGTCCCCCTGCCGGGCTCCGATTCAATGGAAATGGACACCGAGTCCCCAAGATTCAGCCGGAGGCGCTCTTCAATACTGCGGATGCCAAACGAAATACCTGGACGGGAAACGGATTCCCCTGAAAGGCAGTTCAGCTGTTCTTTTGTCATGCCGGCCCCATTGTCAGAAACAGTCAGGCGGATTACATCTGATTCCCGTCTGCATGAGATAAGGATTTTTCCCCGGATTTTTCCCGAGGAAAAGTCCGGGCAGGAGGCAAAGGCATGGATGATGGAGTTTTCCAAAAGCGGCTGCAGGGTGAGCTTTGGAATGCAGCAATCCATCACATCCCCGTCTGCCTCAATATCCCAGGCAAACATTGCAGGGTAACGCTTGTCCATGATATTCATATAACTTTCTGAGATTTCCAGTTCCGCCTTCAGGGAAATGATGGAATCGCCCTGATTTAATACCGCCCGGTAGAACTGGGAGATATCATGGATCATGGAAACAGCAGTGGAGTTCTCTCCGATTGCAACCATGCCGCATAGGTTTTCCAATGTATTGTAAAGAAAATGGGGCCGCATCTGCATTTGGAGATAGGCCACCTCATATTCCTTTTTCCGCTCCTCCGAGGTACGGATCTGTTCCATTAAGTGCTCTGTATTTGCCGCCATCTGGTCAATCTGGCCTGCAAGGGAACCCAGTTCGTCATGAAATGCGGCATGGATCCTGGTGGAGTAATCTCCCTGGGAGAGAAGCCTTACTTTATTTACAATCAGTTCCAAGGGCGCCAGGAAATACCGTGTTGCCTGATGGAATACAAAGAAGGACAGAACCAGCGCGCCAAAGCCAATGAGTATGATGACTGTCACAAGGATATAAGAGTCATGGTAAACGGAGGCCTTGGAGACCAGTGTGGCGGTGGTGGCAGAGAGACGGTCATAAGGCCTGGTAACCATAAGCTGGGAGTCATCCAACATGACCGGGGTTCCTGACAGGGGCGTGGGCGAATAAAGGTCCTCCGGGAACAGCAGTACATAAGCGGCATCTCCTGACAGTTCGGAAGGAAAAAGGCTGGTCACGCTTTTTTCAGCCAATGTCAGGGAAAGGATGCCCCGCAGATGGCCGTTGAGATTATACATCTTTCTGATAAATACAAACTCTGCACATTGTGGATTCCCTTCCCTGGGGATGACATACCAGTGATGGGAATAACCGTCAGAGAGAAAGGTCTCGATTAACTTTTCCTGGCCCGGGGAACTTTTTAAGCTGCTTTCCTCATTGAAGGCCCGGTAAAAGCTTTTTCCGTCATATGTAAAAAATGCCATGGAGTAGATATCCTTCTGGACGCTTAAGAACTCCAGGAGATGGCTGGTGATTGTGGCGGAATAAAGATAGGAATCATAATAACCTGATTGTTTTTGGGATTCATAGGTCTCCTTGTATGCCTCATTCACCACAAAATGAAGGGATGCATTCTCAACACGGTCCAGCAGGGCATCCAGCCGTTCCGATGCCAGGGCTGCCTGCTGTTCCAGGGATGCAACGGATTTTTGCCTCAGCATCCGGTTGCTGATGAAACCGATGCCTGCAGCAATGCAGATGATAATGATAAGGTTGATTGCCATGCAGAATAGGTTGAGGCGGAAACGCAGCGAGGTTCTTTTGAACAGGGTCATTCAAATCTCCTTTCCTGATACAGTATTATCATACTATAATAAAAATAATATTGTCAATTTTCCGGGCTTAACCAGACAAAAAAATACAAAAAGGACAAGAAAGTATAAAAATATTGAGAATAAAGTGGGAGGGGGAAGATAATAAAGGAAAAATACATACATAACTGCAAAAAAATACAAAAAATAGAAAAAATGTCTCCATGGCAATGAATCATATAGGTGATAAAATAAATGCAGATAGAAAAAATAAGGAGGAGGAGAAGTAAATGAAACGGGTGATATCATTGGTAGTGGCAGCCGCCATGACAGCAGGTTTTCTGACGGGCTGCGGGTCATCTGGGACCCAGGGGGGAAATGCCAAAACAGAGGCTGTGAAAGAAGAGCCGAAAACAGAGGAATCAAAAGAAATGGACTCAAATGAGGAAAAGCCGAAGGCAGAGGGGGCAGACGGCAAAACAGTAAAGATAACGTATCTATCCAGATTTGTAAATCCGGAGCTGGTCAGGGCTGGTTATTATATTGAAAAGTTAAATCAGTTCCGTGGGGAAAATCCCAATATAGAGATAGAGGATATTTCCATTGGTGACGACTCGGAAGCCTTTAAGGCTAAAATCAATGCCGGGGTTGCTTCGGGAGACCTGCCTGACCTTTTCATTGCCAATAATGGTTTTCCTTTGGACCAGTGGGTTGAAAACGGGCTGGTGGCAGACCTGACTGAGGTGGTGAAATCGCCTGATTGGACAGGTCCGTCGTCCGACGAGATGCTGGAGGCATTTACCTTTGGAGGTAAGGTCTATGGCGTCCCCAATGCGTTAAATACAGGACAGGTATTTGTAAATACCGGCTTGCTGAAAGAACATGGCATTACAGAGGTTCCAAGGACCTGGGAAGAAATTGAGGCCATGGCGCCCGCACTCAATGAGGCAGGAATTGTACCCTTTGGCGTGGCTGCAAAGAGCAAGGCAGAGGTGGGGCGGTTTATCAGCGCGCTGTCCTGTATGATGTACGGCACACAGTTCCGGGATCAGCTGGCAGATGCTTCGATTAAATGGGATGGCGAGGAAGGCATGGCCCTTGCAAAACAGTTTAAGGCCTTTATAGATGAAGGCGTGCTTGACCCGGACGCTGTTTCCTTTGAGGTACAGGACACCATCTCACTGTTTGAACAGAAGCAGGTGGCAATGATGTACACGGCTGCGTATCATTTTGACCGGTTCCAGCAGATGGACTTTTCAGACGATATCGTGTGTGTGAATTTCCCTTCTTTCAGCGACAGGCCTGAAAACAAGGATATCTGGATTGCCAGCGCCAGTGAAGGGTTCATGATTTCTTCAAAACCCGGCACCCCGGAATACGATGCAGCCTGCAGCCTGCTGTCCTTCATGCTTTCAGCAGACACATTTAAGGGATATGCTGAGAGGAACGGCGGCGGTGCGTTCCCTGTGGATTTTGATTTTGATCTTTCCCAGGCCAAGAATGTGGTGGGCAGCTTCATGGAGGAATTTTCTAAGAGGACGGCATCCACGGATGAATTTACGGCGTACCTGAATAATGCCAGCCTGGTGGATACCACCAGATCAGAGTTCCAGTCCCTGTTTGTAGGCAGAAGTCCTGAGGAAGTCTGCAGGACCCTGGCAGAGCAGTATGCCAAGGAAGGGCGGTAGCCTTTCGGGCGCTGTGTGAGGAAAGGAGCTGCCGGATGAAGTTTCGTATAAATGGCAAGAAATATTCGCCGGAAGGGGTACTGCTCCTCCTTCCGGCCCTTCTTCTATATGGGGCAGTCATTGTGTTTCCGGTGTGCAGCACATTCTATACATCCTTTTTTGAATGGAATGGGATTAAGCAGCAGGCCTACCGCTTTGTTGGACTTGAGAACTACAGGACCTTTTTTCATGATTATCAGACAGCCACTGCATTTAAGAATGTGTTCATGCTGGCAGGCACCGGCGTATTCCTGACAATCCCCATTGCATTTTTCCTGGCAACCGTCATCAACCAAAAGTTCAGGGGACTGCGCCTGTTTAAGACATTCTATTTCATGCCTGTGGTCATTAACCGGATTGCCATCAGCCTGATGTTTACATTTATCCTCTATCCCAAGATGGGGCCGGTCACCGTGCTTTTGCGTGAGTTTGGAATCCGAGGCGTTAATATCCTGGGGAATTATGCCACGGCCATGCCGGCGGTATGCCTGATTTATATGTGGTGTGATGCGGGCTTCCAGATGATTGTGTTCTCATCCGGCCTGGCCGCCATACCCGATGAGATTTACGAGGCGGCCCAGATTGACGGGGTAAGCAGCTTTCAAAAGCTGCGTTATATCACAATCCCCATGATGAAGTCCACATTTAAGATTGTATTGGTGTTTGTATTTACCGGGGCATTTAAAATGTTCGACCTGGTGATGGGCCTGACTTCAGGCGGCCCGGGCGGGGCCACTGAGGTCCCCAACACCTTGCTTTACAACAATGCCTTTACATACAGCCGCCTGGGATATGCGGATTCCATTGCAGTGGTGGTGGTCCTTATCTGCCTTGCGTTTTCGTTTGTCGTCAATCTGGTATTCCGTCAAAGGGATTGAGAAAGGATGGGATTATGAAAAAAAGGATAAGGCCGGGAACTGTTCTATACTGGTCGGCAGCAATCATCTGCTTCCTGGCTGCTGCGTTCCCGCTGTATTTTACATTTATATCGTCCTTTAAGGACAACAGCCAGATATTCAGCGCATTCCTGATACCTTCGTTACGGCCGGTTTTTGACAATTATGTAATGGCCCAGAAGATGGCCGGGATTTTAAAGGCCACGGCCAACTCTCTGTTTGTATCCGGCAGCGCCATTGCAATCATGCTGTTATTCTGTACAATGGCAGCCTATGTGACGGCAAGGAAAAGGGTACCTTTCGCATCCGCGGTTTCGGGCCTGTTGATTGCGGCCCTTATGATTCCCATACAGAGCGCCATTGTACCCATTGTACAGATGGTAAGCAGTCTGGGGCTGAAGAACCGCCTGTGGACATTAACCATCATATATGCGGGATTAAATATGGCGCTTGTGTTTTTTATCATGAAAAATTATATTGAGGGAATCCCCTCGGACCTGGATGAGGCTGCAATGATTGACGGCTGCAGTTTGACCAAAATCGTCATGCTGGTCATCATGCCGGTGGCAAAGCCTGCCATGGCAACCTGCGCCATCATCACCTTCCTGTTTACATATAACGAACTGCCCATTGCCAATGTCCTGATTAATGATAAAAGCTTAAGGACCATTTCCGTGGCACTTTTAAGCCTGAAAGGGGATTTTGGGGTATTGTACTCCGTAATATTTGCAGCCATCATGATATCATTGGTTCCCACGGTAACCATCTATCTTCTGGCACAGGAAAAGGTGGAAAAAAGCATTGCAAGCGGTATGGTGAAAGGATAGGGAAAAGAACATGAAATGTGATATTTTGGTTAAGGATTGTACGGTAATGATGCAGGATTACTCCACGCCTGGACATATGGCAGTGGCCATTGACCAATCCATGGTGCTGGAGGTGGGGCCGACAAAGGAGATGGAGGAAAGGTACCAGGGAATCACGGTGCTAGATGGGCGGGGTAAGCTTGTCATGCCGGGCCTTACGGACGGACATACCCATGTATGCCAGCAGCTGCTTAGGGGCAGGATTTCCGATGAGTTCCCCATGATCTGGACCAGGTTCCTGGTACCTTTTGAGAGCAGCCTCACGGAGGAGGATGTGGCTGCCAGCGCCAGGCTTGCATGTCTGCAGATGATAAAATCAGGGACAACCTCCTTTGCGGATGCCGGAGGCACGCACATGGAACAGGTGGCAGAAGTTGTCCTGGAATCCGGAATGAGGGCTTCCCTCACCCGGTCCACCATGGATAAGGGGGAAATGATACCGGCATCCATGAAAGCGCCTGCCAAAACGTGCATCCAGGGCACGGAAGAACTGTACAGGCATTATAACGGAAAAGGGGATGGAAGGCTGGCCATCTGGTTTGGGCTGCGCCAGATTATTTCCTGCTCGGATGAGCTAATCCGCATGACAGGGGCGAGGGCAGCGGAATTAAAGACAGGAATCCATTTACACCTGGCAGAACATAAGGATGAGGTGGTTTACTGTCTGGAACATTACCACCTAAGACCGTTGGAATATCTCCATAAGACGGGGGTACTTGGGGAAAATGTGGTTGCTGCCCACTGTGTGGCGGTAGCGGACAGGGAGATACCCTTGATGGCGTCCAGCGGCATGAAGGTGGTCCACTGTCCCAGGGCGAATTTCTGCTGCCAGGGCTTCCCGAAAACGCCCCAGTTTTTAGACCGTGGGGTAACCGTGGGACTGGGGAGCGATGGGGCTGCCAGGGATGATGTGAGTATATTTGAGGAAATGAAAACAATCCGGACCGGGTTATCTGCCGCATGGGGGCTTCCTGTCTTTGACTCCACGGCGCTGCCCAATAAGGATATCCTGAGGATAGCGACCATGGGAGGCGCCGCCGCCATGCAGATGGAGGCGGTAGAGGGAGCTGTGAGGCCAGGGGCGAAGGCGGATCTTATACTCATCCGTACCCATGCCCCCCACCTAGAACCCACCAGCAATCTGGCCTACACCGTGGCGGAAACCGCTTATGGCAGCGATGTCAGTGATTCCATCATCAACGGAAAACTGGTCATGAAGGAAAGGCAGGTGCTGACCCTGGATGAGGAGGCCATACTGGCGGATGCTGGACATAGGATGAAGCAGGTCTATGAGAGGGCCGGGATTTAGGGGGAATCTGGTTTGGAACGGTATGACAAGGAAAACATGGTGTTAAAAAGGGTAAGCCAGCCCAAGGCGGATAGGCTGGAGCCGGTTCCTCTTTCTGATTCCACCATGGAGGAGAGAAGGAAGAACTTACTACGCGCAATGGAAGAGGAACAGATAGACTGCCTTATTATTTATGGGGATTTAGAGCATGGGTCTAATTTTGAATATCTCACCGGCTTCCTTCCCAGGTTTGAGGAGGCCCTGCTGGTAATCCACCGCAAGGATACTGCCTTTTTGCTGTTGGGAAATGAAAACCTGAAAATGGCCCACCATTCCAGGATACAGGCCCAGCCTGTCCATGTACCGGCATTTTCATTGCCGAACCAGCCCATGGACAGGGGGCTTACAGTCAGGGATGGGCTTATGCAGGCGCGGACAGCAGAGGCAGGGCGGATCGGGGTTGTGGGATGGAAGCTGCTTGAAGAAAAATGCCCTGACCAGGATGGACTTTTTGATGTTCCATACTATATCGTCGACGCGCTGAAAAAGCTGACCGGGGAGAAGACACAGATAATAAATAAAACAGGCATCTTCATCCATCCCGGACATGGAATCCGCACGGTGAATAATTGCAATGAGATAGCCCATTATGAATTTGGTTCAGCCCTTTCCGCCAACTGTGTGCTGGATGCCATGAATCAGTTAGGGCCGGGGAAAACTGAGATGGAGATTGGGAGCAGCCTGAAAATCTGGGGCCAGCCAAACAGCGTGGTGTCAATCAGCGCAGCTGGCGAGCGGTTTCAGGACGCATCCCTTTACCCGGGAAGGAAAAGGATAAAAACAGGTGACAAACTATCCTTAACAACGGGGTTTAAGGGCGGCCTCACCAGCCGGTCCGGGTATGCGGTGAGCTGTAAGGAAGAGCTTCCTGAAGATTCCAGGGATTATCTGGAACGTGTGGCGGCCCCTTACTATGCAGCTATGGCGGCATGGCTGGAGCAGATTAAAATCGGTATGAAGGGAGGAGAAATGTACCGGTTGATAGAAACCGTCCTGCCCAAGGACACATACGGATGGAGCCTGAATCCCGGGCATCTGACTGCGGATGAGGAATGGCTTTCATCTCCCATATGGAAAGATTCCGCCCATCTGCTTAAAAGCGGGATGCTGCTGCAGGCAGACATCATTCCCAGCGTACCCGGTTATGGGGGCGCCGGGGCTGAAAGCGGGATTGCCCTGGCAGATGAGAACTTGAGGAACCAGCTGAAGGAACATTACCCAGAGACGTGGGCACGGATAGAGGAAAGACGGGATTACATAAAGGAAGAATTGGGAATCCTCCTGCACCAGGAAGTGCTGCCCTTATCCTGCCTTACCGGGTATTACCGTCCGTTCATGCTGGACCGGAACCGGGCATTTACGGTTGGCAGATAACATCATATAGGAAAGGCGGAAGCCTTGATACCCATGGCATTGGCTGTATGGCGGTATCAGGGCTTTTTTAAATATTAAGGAGTGTCCTATTGGAAATCTGTCCTGCGGTAAATGATAATATGTCCTATGGAAAATCAGTCCAGTGGATAATGATCATATGCCGTATAGTAAATCAGCCAGTGGAAATATATGTTTCAATAAGATTCATCCCATGAATTTGAAAAAATATATGAATATATATTGACAATCCATTTTATATATGATAAATATAGACTATATTTATAGGATGAATAATGCGGTTTATAGAAAGATGACCCAACATTTAGGGGCTGCATGCAAACAGATCCGGACAGGCCCTAAGTATTAAAACAAGGAGGATACAGCGGCATGAAACAGCTATATGATGTACTCATTATCGGCGGCGGCGTGGTAGGCAGTGCCATTGCCAGGGAAATGTCCAGATACACCCTGAAAATCGGTGTGCTGGAGAAAAATCTGGACGTATGTTATGAGACCAGCGGACGCAATTCCGGCGTGGTCCACGGAGGGTTTGCCTATGACACCGGGTCCCTTAAGGCCAGGCTCTGTGTGGAGGGGAATAAAAACATGGGACAACTTGCAGAGGAACTGGATTTTAAATTCATCCGCTGCGGGAAAGTGCTGGTAGGCAGCACCGAGGAAGATATGGAGACGCTGAAACGTACCATCAGGCAGGGGGAGGCCAACGGCGCTTCGGGGCTGGAGCTGATTGACAGTAAACGCCTTCATGAGCTGGTACCTGCCGTGGTGGGTGAGTTTGCCATGTTTTCACATAACAGCGGCATTGTGGATCCGTTTAACTACACAATCGCTCTGGCTGAGAATGCACATGCCAATGGGGCGGACTATTTTTTTGACCATGAAGTGACTGCCATTGAACGGGATGCGGATGGGATTTACGCCCTTACAACCCCTCACGGCATATTCCACACCCGCTGGGTGGTCAACAGCGCAGGACTGGGCTGCGGACGTATTTCCGATATGCTGGGAATCAAAGGTTATAAGATCATCGGCTCAAAGGGTGATTATATCATACTGGACAAGAGGACAGGACCCCTCCTTCCCATGCCGGTATATCCGGTGCCAAGCAATACCTATATGGGAATCCATGTGACCAATACCACGGATGGCAATGTGATCATTGGGCCTAATGCGGATATGGTATCTGATTTTACATATTACGGCGTGCCTCAGGAGAATATGGATTACCTTGCAGAGAGCGCGTCCAATCTCTGGCCCTGCATCCGCAAGCAGGATTATATCCGCAATTATTCCGGCATCCTTCCTAAGTGGGTGGACGACAATGGCGCCATCCAGGATTTTAAGATTGAAATCCGTGATGATATTGCGCCGCGGGCCATCAACCTGGTGGGCATTGAGTCCCCCGGCCTGACCGCCGCGGTGCCCATTGCCCGATATGCAATCGGGCTTATGGCAGAGCGGGAGAAGTTAGAACCGAACCCTGACTTTAATCCTGTGCGCAGGGGAATCCCAAGATTTGAGGAGCTGACAAAGGAAGAACAGAACCAGCTGATACTGGAGGACCCGGACTATGGCGAGGTCATATGCCGCTGTGAAAAGGTGACCAGGGCTGAAATCCTTGCCGCGATCCACAACCCCCTGGGCGTGGATACCATGGCAGGCATCAAGTACAGGACCCGCTCCATGATGGGGCGCTGCCAGGGCGGGTACTGCCAGATGCGCATTGCCCAGATGATAGAGGAGGAGCTGGGCAGGAAGGAAACTGAAGTACAATATGCAAGAAAAGGCTCCCGGATGTTTTTCGGCAAAGTCAGGCAGGAGGTGTAGGGCATGGACGGGCAGATGGATAAAAAAACATGCAGTCAGATAAATGGAATCAGGACAGAGGCCGTTGACGTGGTTATCGTAGGTGGCGGCCCTGCGGGGCTGGCGGCTGCAGTAGAACTGTATCATAAGGGAATCCACGATATCCTGATTGTGGAACGTGAAAAACAGCTTGGGGGGATCCTGCGCCAGTGTATCCACGATGGCTTTGGGCTGACCCGCTTTTGCACCACGCTCAGCGGGCCGGAGTATGCCAAGCGCTTCATTGACGAGGTGGAGGAACTGAAAATCCCATACATTACGGATGCGGCCGTGTTGGAAGTAACGGACGCAAAGCTGGTAACCGCTGCCACCCGCGACGGATTAAGGCAGTGGCAGGCCAAATCCGTCATCCTTACCATGGGCTGCCGGGAGAGGACCAGGGGGGCGCTTGGGATTCCCGGAGAACGTCCCACCGGTGTGTTCACGGCAGGTGTTGCCCAGGCGTACATTAACCTTTATAACACCATGCCTGCCAGGGAAGTGGTGATTCTGGGGTCCGGCGATATCGGAATGATCATGGCCAGGCGGCTGACCCTGGAAGGCGCCCATGTACAGGCCGTGTTCGAGATCCAGCCATACCCCAGCGGACTTCCGCGCAACATTGAACAATGCCTTAACGATTATGGCATCCCGCTGTACCTGAGCCACACGGTTACTGCAATCCATGGCGGCAAGCGCCTTACGGGCGTGACCATTTCCCGGGTGGATGAGCATTTTAAACCCATTCCGGGCACGGAAAAGGAATACAGCTGCGACACGTTAATCCTTTCAGTGGGACTGATACCGGAAAATGAACTTTCCCTGGATGCAGGCGTTGCCCTGGACGGCAGGACAAAGGGCGCTGTGGTGGATGAATATTTCCAGACCAATGTGCCGGGCATCTTTGCCGCGGGCAATGTGCTCCATGTCCACGACCTGGTGGACTTTGTGTCCATGGAAGCCGAGAACCTGGCTGATTCGGCGGCGGAATATATCAGGGACAAAAGCCTTCCCGACTGTCCGGTTGAGATTAAGACGGACAGGAATATAAACCATACCGTACCTCAGCGCATCAGCGGCACACGTGGATTTAAGCTGTCCATGCGTGTGAACCGTCCCATGAAGGACTGCCGCATTGTTGTGCGCCAGGACGGCGTGGAGATTGCTGCAAAGAAGATGAAAAAAGCCATACCGGCAGAGATGATCCAGATGGAAATCAAGCCGGAGAAACTTAAAACATCCGGAAATCTGGAGGTGTGTGTGGAATGATGAGGGAATTTACATGTATCATCTGCCCCAATGGGTGTGAAATCAGGGCTGAGATAGAAGAAAAAGAGGGCGGCGCAGTGGAAATCCTTTCCATTGAAGGCGCAGCCTGCAAAAAAGGCAACGCCTATGTGGAACAGGAGTTAAAAGCCCCCCAGAGGAATATTGCTACTTCTGTCCTTGTCAAAGGAGGGATCCTTCCCTTAGCCAGTGTGCGCCTGACAGCGCCAATCCCGAAAGGCCGCATTTTTGATGCCATGGCTGAAATCAGGAAATGCACCCTGACTGCCCCGGTGGAATCAGGAACCGTGGTCATCCATAATCTTCTTGGTTATGATACGGATGTGATTGTGACGAAGGATATACCGGAAAATGCCGAAAAGTAATATATTATATCAAGATAGATATATTAAGATAAATTTGTTAAGATAAATATATTATAAGGGCACACTTCTGGATGTTAACCGATTAGTAAAAAAAGCTTCCCAAAACATACATGCCGGTACGGTACCACGCCGGCATGTATGCTGGGAAGCTTTCTGCATCTTCACATCCAGCTATGTGTTTATCTACAGGAAATAATCCGGGAATTTCTTCTTCAGGATTCCCTGGTCAACCAGGGCGGTGGATATATGCGCCACCATGGCCCTGCCGGCTGCTGCCGGGTCCTTGTCCTCCAAAGCCTTACAGATGGCCACATGTTCGCTGATCACACGGTCGGAGATGGCGATGTGGTAGCTTAGCTTTCTCTGACGGTCAAAGTGGGGCATTACATTCTGCATGGTATCATAGATAAAGGACATGCTGCATATATCATAAAATTCTTTATGGAACGCAATGTCCAGGGAGAGGAATTTCTCAAAATTTTCCCTTGGTCCTCCGGAAGCATAGTCTTTCTGCAGGGTGATTGTGTCATAAAGGTTGTCCAGGTTGCTCTGGGTAACGAGGCCGCAGCTCATCTCTGCCAGGGGACCTTCAATCATCTTACGCATGGTACATACCTGTTCCACAATCTCTGAATTAATTAAAGACACGAAAATCCCGCGCTGGGGATAGCTTTCAATCAGCTGTCCGTTGGTAAGGGAGAGGATGGCTTCGCGGACCGGCGTCCTGCTTATATTTAATTCTTTTGATATCTCTACATCTGAAATCTTCTGTCCAGGTTCAAAGTTAAGGTTGATGATCTGGTACAGCAGATACCTTTGCGCGTATTCGCGGGCAGTTTCCCCGGGCTTCTGAGTGAAATTTTCCATATTCAGGTCTCCTTTGGCAGTATATATATATTAATACCACGATTTGAGTAATATATTAAGTTATATAACTGTTAAATTTTACTTTTCTAGTATATCGTCTTTGCCATCAATCTGTCAAGTAAGACAGAAGGTTGTGATATACAAAAATATGGTATGTCAATAGGGTGTTAATAAATCTTAACGGTTAAATTGCACAAAAAAATTATGATGTTAATGTAAAAAGTAACAAAAGTATTGTTAAAAAAATATTTAATATTGCATTTGTAATTCGGTAGTAGTATATTAATTGCATTAAGATATATTACACCCGTGTTAATATATCGTTAAGATTCTTAGCAACAGCATTAAGAAGGTATAAAGATAAGCAGAGGAGGATTAGAACATGAAGAAAAACATGAAAAAAATCTTAGGCGTAACACTGGCGGCATGTATGGCGGCAACCTCACTGGCAGGATGCAGCGGATCCCCGGGCAAGCAGACAACAGCAGCACCGGCAGCAGGAGAGTCAGGGGCAGGACAGGCAGCGCAGTCCACTGCAACCGGAGAGCCCATCAAGGTAGGCGTTTCCAACATGGTGACAGGCCCCATGGCAGCCGGCGGCATCCGTATGAAACAGGCCATTACCATGGCATTTGAAGAGATTAATGCAAACGGCGGCGTACTGGGCGGAAGACCCCTTGAGATGGTCCTGGTAGATGATACAGGAACACCCACAGGCGCTGTTAACGCGGTCAACAAGATCCTGGGCGAGAACGTATCTGTTTCCATTGGACCGCACACTTCCCCAATGGCATCTGCAACCCAGGAACTTTACAGGAAGGCAGGGGTTCCTTTTATCACGGCAGCCACATCACCAAAGCTTCTGGAAGCTGAGAACCCATACTTTTTCCGTATTTCCGTATCCGACGGCGCGGTTGGACCAGCTATGGTGGAGTTTGCAAAGGACAAGTTCGGGGTTAAGAAGATTGGCGCCCTGTATGATACGGACGACTATGGCGTGGCCGCTGACGGGGCAACCAAGCAGTACTGTGCAGACAACGGCATTGAGTATTATTCAGAAGGATTTACCTCCGGCGACAAGGACCTGACCTCCCAGCTTTCCAAGATTAAAGGATGGGGACCGGATGTTGTGTTTGACTTCTCACATGACGCCGAGGCAGCGCTGATTGTACGTCAGTTAGACGAGCTTGGCATGGGCGATATTCCTCATGTCGGACCAAACGCACTTGCACAGTCCCAGACCTATGACCTGTGTGATGCAAAGCAGCTGGAAGGCACCTATGCGTCCACGGATTTCTACGCAGACGAATCCAATGCAGTCATGAAGAAGTTCCTGGATGATTTCCATGCACGCTGGGGCGAGGACGTGGAGAGATACGCAGCCATGTACTATACGGCAGCTTATCTTGCAGCAGACGCCATTGACAGGGCCGGTTCCGACAAACCTGAGGATATCAGGAAGGCACTGTCTGAGACAAAGGATTTCGACGCAGTATTCGGTAAGCTGAACTGCAATGCACAGGGCGAGATGAACACCAACCTGTACATCCTGGAATTTGACGGCGATAAGAATATGAACGTAACACAGCAGATATCCCTTGATTAATAGGAGGTTTTACATATGCAGGTTTTTGTACAGCTGCTTATTACCGGTGTTGCCATGGGCTTTATCTATGCCCTGGTAGGTATTGAGTATACACTTATATGGAATTCAACCGGGCTCCTTAATTTCAGCCATGATAAATTCATTCTCTTTGGCGCCTATATGTTTGCAGGCTCCTATGTATTGAGCTTAGGGCTCCCGCCGGTACTGGCAATCCTGTGCACGGTCCTTACCATGTTCCTGCTTGGTATGGTAAGCGCATTTGCCATATTTAACCCCCTGAGCAGATTATCAACGAATCTATTTGCTGTAATCGGAACCGTCATACTTGGCAGGATCATCACTGAATGCGTACGTCTGATTTGGGGACCGCTGCCATTTACCCTGGACAACTTCCTTAGGGGCTCTTTTCACCTGGGCCCCATCGTGGTGTCCAAGGCGCACATTGTAATCATTGTTGTATGTTCCATCATAACGGCAGGCCTTCAGATTTTCTTTAAGACCACCAAGATGGGCAAGGCCATGCGCTGTGTGTCTGAGAACAAGACAGCCGCGTCCCTGATGGGCATCAACGTTCCCATGAACATTGCATTTACGGTTGGCCTGTCAGCCCTGATCTGCGCAACCATCGGTGTCCTGGTCATACCGATTTTCAACGTAGAGCTGCAGATGTCATCCATGATTGGCCTGAAAGGCTTTGCATCTGGTGTGATTGGCGGGTTCGGATATCTTCCGGGCGCCATTGTAGGCGGCATCCTGCTGGGGGTTGTGGAAATCTTCGGAAGCATGATCATCCCTTCCGTGTATAAGGACTGCCTGTCCTTTGTGCTGCTGATCATCTTCCTGCTGATTAAGCCTTCAGGAATCTTAGGAAACAGGAGATAAGGAGGAGAGCTATGAAAAAGAATAAATCAGCAATGATAATTGCATTGGCAGCGATTGCTCTGGCAGCGGTTCTCCCTATGTTCATAACCAATAACTACCACCTGAACCTGATGATACAGGTGCTTATCAACATCATCATCGTGGTGGGCCTTAACTTCATCACAGGCCTTACGGGCCAGATGAACCTCGGCACGGCGGGAATCTTTTCCATGGGCGCTTACACATCCTCGCTGCTGGCTACCAAGCTTGGGCTGAATCCCTGGATCTGCCTTGTGGCAGCCGTGGGCATGGGATGTCTCATCGGTATGGGGCTTGGATATCCTTCCCTGCGTGTGTCCGGCGTATACCTGGCGCTGACCACCATCGGGTTTTCCGAAATCGTAAGGATCCTGATGACCAACCTGACCGGACTTACCGGAGGGGCTCTGGGTGTCACGGGCATCCCCACCTTCTCCATCTTCGGCTTCAAGTTCCAGAGCAACAAGGAGATTTACTACCTGTACCTGGTCATTGCGGTGCTGCTCATATTCAATGCGTACCGGATTGTCAATTCCAAGTGGGGGCGTTCCTTCCTTGCTGTCAAGGATAATCCGGATGCGGTGGAGGCAGGCGGCGTCAACATTGCCAATATCAAGATCATGGCATTTACCCTGGCAGCCATCTATGCAACCATTGCAGGCAGCCTGTATTCACATTATGTGGGCTTCATCAACCCAAGCGCCTACAACCTGGAATTTTCAATTAACTACGTGGTCATGCTGGTCATCGGCGGCATTGGTTCCGTGCCGGGCAATGTGCTGGGCGCAATTCTGGTTACCCTGGTACCTGAGTTCTTACGGTTCATGGAGAATTATTACTGGCTGGTATTCTCCATCATTACCCTGCTGTTCGTCATTTTCCTGCCAAACGGGATTGTTTCCCTGTTCAGGGTTAAGAAAACAGCGGAAAAAGCAGTGAAAGGAGGACAGGCAAATGTCTGATAACAGAGAAGGAAAATCCGTACTGACCTTGAAGAATGTGACAAAACGTTTCTCGGGACTGGTTGCGGTCAATGACCTGTCCCTTGATATGAAGGAGCGCACCATCCACGCCCTCATTGGGCCAAACGGCGCTGGCAAGTCCACTGCCATCAATATGATTACAGGGCTCCTGCCGTTAACGGAAGGCGAGATTTACCATGAGGGAACCAAAATAAGCGGAATGAGCGCGCACCAGATTGCCCAGACACGCTGCAGCCGTACCTTCCAGAACCTGAAGCTGTACCGCTCCATGACCGTGAAGGAGAACCTGATGATGGGCAGCATGATGGATATGAAACAGGGATTTTTCCCATTCATGTTTAACTTCGGGGCAGCTGCAAGGGAGGAGAAGCTGATTCAGGAAAAAGCTGATTCCATCCTGGAGTTCATCGGGCTTAAGGACCTGGCAGACGAATACCCGGCCAACATGCCTTACGGAAAGCAGAAGCTGACCGAGCTGGCCCGTTCCCTGATGTCAGACCCCAAGCTGCTGTTCCTGGATGAGCCGGCAGCCGGCCTGAACCCGTCGGAACGTGTGGAATTTGTCAATATCATGCTTAAGGTATTTGATTCCGGCATTGACATTTTCCTTATTGAGCACAACATGGATGTCATCATGAACATCAGCGACTATATCACGGTCATCAGCTTCGGCGCCAAGATTGCAGAGGGTACGCCGGAGGAAATCCAGCAGGATCCGGTGGTCATCAAGGCTTACCTGGGCGACCGGTATAAGCAGAACATGGCAAGGGGGGCTGCACATGCTTAAGGTAAACGGAATTGACGTATATTATGGCAAGGTCCAGGCTTTGTTTGACGTGTCCATCGAAGTGGGGGACAACGAGATTGTCTCCATCATCGGAGCCAACGGAGCAGGCAAGACAACCCTTATGAAGTCCATCATGGGCATCAACAAGCCTAAGAAGGGAACCATTGAGTACAACGGACAGGTCATCAGCGGCCTGCCCTCCCACAAGGTAGTGGGACATAAGATTGTGTACGTGCCTGAGGGACGTGAGATATTCCCCAACATGACCGTGCAGGAAAACCTGGAGATGGGCGCTTATTCCGTGAAAATGTCCAAGGCCGACATGGACCGCCACCTGGAAGAACAGTACGAAATCTTCCCAAGGCTTAAGGAGCGTGCAAAGCAGAAAGCAGGTTCCATGTCAGGGGGCGAACAGCAGATGTTGGCCATTGCAAGGGGACTGATGTCAGATCCTGAACTTCTCATGCTGGATGAGCCCAGCCTGGGGCTGGCGCCTGTAATCGTGGACGATATGTTTGACGTCATCGTGCGTGTCAATAAGGTAAGGAATATCCCCATTGCAATTGTTGAACAGAACGCGTTCATGGCCATGTCCATCTCCAACCGGACCTATGTCCTGGAGGTTGGCAACCTGGTTGCCAGCGGGGACAGCAAGGTGCTGATGGATTCGGATGATATTAAGAAGGCGTATCTGGGCGGCTGATGACATGGGCCGGCCGCAGCCGGAATCCGTGCAGCGCAGAAAACCTGGGCAGTGCCGGGGAACAGGCCGGTCAGAGCCGGCAGCATATAGTTAGTAGTAGGAGGGAAGAAACCGTGAAGGCGATTAAGTTTGAGGAACCGTGGAAGGTTCAGTGCATTGATATAGAAAAACCAGAGCCAAAAGAAGGACAGGCGCTGATTAAGGTAAGGGCGGCAGGCATCTGCGGCAGCGATATCGGGGCATTCAGAGGGACTAACCCCCTGGTGTCATTTCCAAGGATAATCGGTCATGAGATTGTGGGTGAGGTGCTGTCCATACCGGAAGATAATGCCAGGGGTATTAAAGCTGGCGACCGCGTCATTGTGGATCCGTATCTCTACTGCGGCACATGTTATCCGTGTTCCGTCGGCCGCACCAACTGCTGTACGGACCTTAAGGTATTAGGCGTGCATGTGGAAGGCGGGATGGCTGAATACATGACCCATCCGGCCGACATGCTATGGAAACTGCCGGATGACATGCCCTGGGATATCGCGCCCATGGCAGAGCCGCTGACCATTGCCCTTCATGGGATCCACAGAGGGGAGCTGGCGGCAGGGGAGCATGTGGCGATTATCGGCGCAGGCCCCATCGGATTGCTGGCAGCCATGGCAGCGCTGGCCTACGGCGCAGAGCCGATTGTCATTGATGTGGTGGATGAGAGGCTGGAATTTGCACGTGAACTGGGGGTCAGGTACACCATCAACTCTGCCGCCCAGGATGTGGTCCAAAAGGTATCTGAGTACACAAAAGGCCGCATGGCCGAACTGGTGATGGAGTGTTCCGGCGCCAATGCCGCTGTCCGCTCCACCCTGGACATTGTGTCCAACGCGGGCCGCATTACCCTGACCGGGTGGCCCAAGAAGGAGACGCCCCTGCCAACCGATGCCATTACCCGCAAGGAAGTGGACATCCGCGGCGCCCGCACCAGCGCCAATGAGTTTGAGGAGGCAATCGACCTGATTTATACCGGGAAGGTGGATGTGAGGAAAATCCTTACCAAGGTTGTGGGTATGGATGAGACTCCGGGGACAATCATTGATATTGAGAAGAATCCGGGGAATTACATGAAGGTGAATGTAGTGCTGGATTGATGAAGGGAGCTGCGGCCGGGGATGTCCTGACTGGCCGGGCTGTATATCTGGATTCCTTTACGCAGGACTTAAATGACTGCAGGGTTTAAGCTTGATAAAAGCAGACATAGTGCCAGACATGACAGGGCCAGACATATTAGAGCCAAAAGCCGTGACCACAGATGGCCACGGCTTTTGGCTACGCTGTTACATCGGAATATATAATGTAAGGGATGTATGGCCATGTACTGAATGTCTGGGAACGCTGCCGGGGATTGGCTGCTGGGAGAATAGGGCGGTTAGGCGGTAATCTGGTTAGTAAATAATATAAATATATAAATATGGATAATTTACATAATAAATAAGGATAAAACAGGAAGAATATATCAATAATGTTGAAAAAATATTTAAAATATGTTGACATCATGGTTTAAAAGTGATATATATAAACCATAAGATATTTATACGTATTTATAAAACACAGAAGAAAGGAAGAAAACATGAGCAAAACAGTTACCCGCGAAGACGTTGCCAGGCTTGCGAATGTTTCTCCGACCATTGTATCGTATGTGCTGAACAATTCCAATTATGTCAGCCAGGAAAAGAGGGAGAAGGTATTAGAAGCTGTCAGGGAGTTGAATTACATACCGAACCAGCTGGCAAGGGGACTTAGGACCAGCCGCTCCGCCCAGTTCATATTTGTCTGCGACAATATTCAGGCAGAACTTTTTGAGGCAGTGGAGACCAGGCTTTTTGAGCATGGATACTATATATCCCTTAATTACAGCAGGAATACCAAGGAGTTCCTGGATATGTTAATCAGCAGGCAGCCGGAAGGAATCTTCATGGCTACCAATATGTTTGACGCCCAGCAGCTCAACACCATTGCCATGAACGGCATTCCCATCATCCTATACAGGACAAAGCATTATGAGGCGCTGGATTCCAGGATTGTGACGGTTGTGCCGGATTATTATGACGCGGTCAGGAAGTCGGTGGATTATCTGATCCTGAAGGGCCACACCTGCATCGGCATGGTGCCCCCGGTCAAGTACCTGACAAAGGGCGTGGAGGGAGATGACTTCCGTGTCAGGGCATACGTGGAGGCCTTAAGGCACAGCAACATTCCGGTCAGGCCGGAGCTTGTGTGTACCAGGACCCAGACCGTGGACGATATATGCGAGGAGGTATTCCGCATGCTGGTGACCTCTGAGAAGGATGGCAGGCCCACGGCCCTGGTGGTGGGGAACGACTATCTTGCCGCCCAGATCATGCAGTATCTGAAGAAGCTTAACATTTCCGTGCCGGGCGATCTGTCCGTCATCGGATGCGACAATACCCAGATAGCGCCCCTCACCACGCCGGCGCTTACCACGGTAGATGTTTCAAAGGAGAGGCTGGCTAAGACGTATGTGGATAAGATGCTTGCACTGGTAGAGGGACAGCAGGTGGAGGATGAATACATGGGCGTGAAGCTTATTATAAGGGAGAGCGCCTGAGTGCACCCGGAAAGATGAAAAATGATGAGGAATCCAAGTATTCCTTTTCATTTTACCCGATATTTATTCGAATAAATATTTAGATACTTAATCCCGGATAAGGGTTAAATATAATAAAAATCAAAAAGAGCAAAAACTTTTTCAAAGAGAGGGAGAGAAAATGAGAGAAAAGAAAATCTATGAAGCATGCCAACGTCTGCTGACAGTGTGTTCCCACTGCAAAGAGGATGAGAACATCCTGATTGTGACGGATGAGGAAAGCATGGACATGGGAATGGCGCTCTGGGATGCCGCTGAAAGGTTCCCCAACCGCACCCTGGTCCTGATGAATCCCAGGAAAATGCACGGAGAGGAGCCAACGGATCTGGTAGCTGCGGCTATGCTGAAAGCCGATGTCATCTTTCGTGCAACAACCTTTTCCTTATCCCACAGCTATGCAAGAAGGAGGGCGTGCGAAGCAGGTGCACGCGATTTAAACTGTTGTGATTATGACTTCGGAATGTTGGAAAAAGGCGGCCTCTACACAGACTTCGAGGCCAACAAAAAATACGTGGACCAGATTGCCAAAGGTTTTGCAGGAGGAGACCAGGTACACATCACTTCTGCCCTGGGAACGGACTACTACTGCAGCATCAAGGGGCACAAGATATTCCCGCAGTACGGGATGAGCCATGAGAAGGGCCAGACCTGTTCACCGCCGGACATCGAATGTGCAACCGGCGCCATTCCCGGCACTGCCCACGGCAAGGTGGTGATTGACGGCAGCATCACCCATCCGGCCATGGGGCTTTTAAAGGAACCCATTACCTTATATATTGAGAACAGCTTTGTCACAAAGATTGAGGGCGGTGAGGAAGCCAGGAAGTTTGAGAAGGTCCTTAAGGAGATTTATGACCCGAGGATTTACCGCATCGGCGAAATCGGCGTGGGACTTAACCCGGATGCAAGTCTCTGCGGAAGGATGCTGGAGGATGAGGGCTGCATGGGTTATGTACATGTGGCGCTGGGCAACAATGAGACGGATAACCAGGACTGCCTGCTTCACATCGACATGATGTTCAAGGACCCGACCATTGAAGTGGACGGCAAGGTGATTTTTGATGAAGGAAAAGTAGTGTTTGATTAAGAGAATAAGTAAGCAGATAAAATATAGCTCAAACCAGGAGGAGCACAGAGATGAATATTAAGGATTACCCACAGGGTTTATTATTTGACGGGAAGCTTCAGGCAGAGATTAAGGACAGGTTCTGGAACGTGGATTCCGATCCGGAGGCAGGTAAGAGGCTGTTTTTTGAAAATGCAGGCGGTTCCCTGAGACTGAAGGCTGTCAATAAGGCTTATGAGGAAGCGGACACATTCCCTGACTGTGATTCCAGGAAACATCCAAGGGCAAAGGCGTTAAGGCAGCTGACCCTGAATGGGTTCAGGGATTTAAGGATTATGTTCAATGCCCCCAGGTACGGACAGATAATTGCTGAGAAATCATCCTCTAAGGTAATGTTTGAGATGGTCCGCACCGTACTTGAGAATATAAAAGGTACCAATGTGGTGGTAACTGACCTGGACCATCCCTCCGCATATGATTCTGTCATGTACTATGGAAGAAAAGCAGGCATGGAGGTGCGTATTGCAAAGCCAAATAAGGTGACGGGCGGAATTGACGCGGAAGAGATTGAACGTCTGGTGGATAAGGACACGGCCCTTCTGGTGTGCATCTATGCGTCCAACCACACCGGCGCGGTGATGGATATGAAGGAAATCGTAACCCGCGCCCGCGCCATCAAGCCTGACTTATACATAATTTCCGATGCGGTACAGCACATGCCCCACGGACTGGTGGATGTACAGGATTTACAGCTGGATGGCATCAACTTTGCAGCATACAAGATTTTCGGATGCAGGGGATTCGGCGCCGGTTATGTATCGGACCGTCTGGCAGCCCTGGACCATCCCGGAATCTTTGGCAATCTGGGCGACCCATGGGAAATCGGCGGCCCGGCGCCTGCCATGTATGCAAGCGTAAGCGCCATCGTGGACCATGTATGCTGGATCGGCAGCCATTACATTGACAGCACGGACAGAAGGGAACTGTACGTGGAAGGCATGGAACGCATTGAGATGCATGAGAGGGCGCTGCTATACAGGGCGCTGGAGGGAACGGAGGAGGTTCCGGGTATCCGCCATATTCCCCATGCCAGGGTTGAATTTGACAGGGAGTCTTTGGAAAATAGGGATTTCATCATGCCGCTGACCTTTGATAACATCAGCTGCCCGGATGCGGTTACGGAGTTTGTGAAGAGGGATGTCATTGTCTATGACCGAAGCGATTCCAATTATTATTCTGTCCGGTCACTGCATCCCTTTGACCTGGCAGGGATTGTGCGCGTGTCACCGCTTCATTGTCATGGGGTGGAGGATATTGATACGTTTTTGCGGGCTGCGAAGGAAATCGCGGCGCTGTAAGGTGGGGGGCGGCGTTCCGGAGTAGGGTCCGCGGCGTTTCGGAGTAGGGTCCGCCGCATCCCGGGTATCCTCCCTGTTCAGACCCGCTCGCGCTTGTTTTACGCGCAGCGGTACTAAGACGCGTGAAGGACCGCGTCTAAGTGCCGGCGGGTAAAGATGGTCTTCTCAGGAAGGATACCCGGGACGCGGCTGCGGTACTGGCAGGCCGGATTATAGCTTATGGCGTGGGAAGATGCGGCGGGCCGGAACGTAGCTTACGGCATGGGAAGGAACGGCGGGCCGGAACGCAGCTTACGGCGTGGGAAGGAGCGGCGGGCCGGAACGTAGTTTAATGATTGGGATTGTTTGATGGGCCGTACTGCGGTTTGGTGGATGAGAGTGGCTGGCAGGCCTGGAATGTGGAGTTTAGTGAATTAGAGGGAGTGGGTAGGGGGCCTGCTTCTGGTGGATGTGAGGTTTTTTGGAGCTATTGTTGAGAGCATAGATAGGGAAAGGGTTTATTTTATGAGAAGATATTGGAAGATAGCAGCGGTTTTGACAGTGGCGGCCATGGTTATGGGGACCATGTCGGGGTGCCAGGGGGATACGAAGGGTAAGGATGGGAAAGAGACGGTTGTTCTGGGATGCGTGGGGCCCCTTACGGGAAATGCGGCGGCCAGCGGCCTGGTGCAGGCCAATGCGGTAGAAATGGCTGTAAATGAGATTAATGAAGCCGGCGGCATTGACGGAAAGTATATGATTGAACTTGTGAAGGAAGATGACGAGGGGGTTCCGGCAAAGTCTGTTACCGTGACACAGAAGCTGGTGAACCAGAATAAGATAACCGCGCTGATTGGTGCGCTGAACAGCTCCTGCACCATTGCAGATATGGAGATTACGGCGGCTTCTAAGATTCCCCAGATTACACCGTGCTCCAGCGCGCAGAGTATTGTGGAACAGGGAAATGAGTTCATTTTCCGTACGACTGCCACGGACACAACCCATATAAAGACGTTGTTTAAATACTTTAAGGAAAAAATAAACGGACAGAAAGTGGCTGTGCTATATGAGTCCTCTGATTTCGGCACAGGCGCCTTTGGGATTATCCAGGAGCTGGCGCCGGAGTATGGAATCGATGTGGCGGCCAATGAAATGTATAATTCGGGCGAGAAGGATTTTTCCGTACATCTGACTAAATTAAAACAGGCTGAGCCGGACGCCATCATCCTCTGGGGGTATTATACGGAGGCGGCCCTGATTTGTAAGCAGGCGAAACAGAATGGCATTGAGGTTCCGCTTATCGGTACGGGATTTAATTCTCCTAAACTGGTTGAACTGGGCGGGGACGCTGTAAATGGGCTTATTTTCACGACTGCTTTTACAGAGGCAAACCCGGATGAGAAGGTCCAGGCATTTGATAAGAAGTATAAAGAGATTTACCAGCAGAGCTATGACCAGAACGCGCCCCAGGCCTATGATTCGGTCTATCTTCTGGCGGATGCCATTAAGAGGGCAGGTTCACTGGACGGGCAGGCTATCAGGGATGCGCTTTTGGCAACCAAGGATTTTGAGGGCGCGGCCGGTGTCTATAACTTTGCTTCCAATGGCGAGATGATTAAGGACCTGATGGTTGTGCAGATAGTGGACGGTAAGCATACCATTGTACCCATGGACTGACGGCGGCGTGTCAAAACAGACAGAATGTAAGGAGGAGACTATGGTCTTTCAACAGATTTTAAACGGCCTTACCAATGGCAGCATCTATGCTTTGCTGGCCATTGGCGTGACCATGATATATAAATCACTTGGCATGCTGAACTTTGCACATGGTGATACGATTATGATTTCTGCTTTTATCTGCCTTACCCTGATTACGGTGGGGATTCCCATACCCCTGGCCATTGTGCTGACCATTATCGCGGCCGCGTTCATTGGATGCTGCCTGGAGCGGTTCATTTACAGGAAGCTGGAGTTCAGTTCATTTACAAACCTTCTGATTGCAACGGTGGGCGTGTCCTATATCATGAAGAATCTGGCTATTGTCATCTGGGGGGCTGAGCCTCAGGTGTTCCCGGCCCTGTTCAGCACGGATCCCATTAATCTGGGCCAGCTGCTGCTTCTGCCGCAGAACATAGGGATTATCTGCGTGGCGGCCTGCCTTGTGGTGGTGCTTCAGCTGTTTTTTTATAAGACCAGGACCGGCAAGCAGATGAGGGCGGCTGCCACGGATTCCGAGGGCGCGTCCATGATGGGCATTAATGTGAATAAGTGCAGGCTGGTTACATTCGGCATCAGCGCAGCCTTTGCAGCCATTGCGGGAATCCTTCTTTCGCCGATTTTCTATGTAAGCGTGGACATGGGTACGTTGGTTGGGCTGAAGGCATTTTCCGCAGCTATCCTGGGCGGGTTCGGCAACATTGTGGGGGCCATGCTTGGAGGCATCATACTGGGGATTGTGGAAGCGCTGGGAGCCACGTATGCCACGGCTGCTTATAAGGATATCATCTCATTTGTGCTGTTGTTCCTGTTCCTGTATTTTAAGCCAAATGGGATTCTGGGCAAGCGCATCGAGCAGAAGCTGTAGGGGGTATTGTGATGAAGCAGACAAAGAAAATTACTTTAATTGCAGTGGTTACGGCGGCAATCCTGATCCTGCCCTTCCTCCTTCCCAATGCATATATCATCCAGATTGTCAATATGATAGGCATTTATGCCATTGTTGGTACGGGAGTGAATATTTTGACCGGATACACGGGACAGCTTTCCCTTGGGCAGGCGGCTTTTTATGGGATTGGCGCATATACCACGGCACTGCTGAATACAAAGCTGGGATGTCCGTTTTTCGTGGTGCTACCTGCGTCTGTCCTGGTGACGGCCGTGTTCGGCGTGTTTCTCGCCATCCCGGCCCTTAAGGTGCGGGGCAGCTATCTGGCCCTTCTGACCATTGGCTTTGGCGAGATTGTCAGGATGGTGCTGGTGAACTGGATTGACCTGACGGGCGGCCCGGCCGGTGTGGTAGGTATCAAGGCGCCGGACCTGTTTGGATTCAAGTTTGATACATTATTCAAATATTATTATCTGATTGCATTTTTCGTGTTCATCGGCATCATGTACCAGAAATGGCTGATGCGGTCCAGGACAGGAAGGGCGTTCATGGCAATCCGTGATGATGACAAGGTTGCCGAGCTGACGGGAATCAATATCACTACCTTTAAAATCAGGGCATTTGTGCTGTCTGCGGTCTACTCCGCTGTGGCAGGAGTGCTGTACGCCATGATGATCCACTATGTAAGCCCTGACAGCTTTACCAGCAACGATTCCAACATGTTCCTGTGGACAGCCATCATGGGAGGGATGGGAACCACCATCGGGCCTGTGATTGGCGCCATTATCATGAATATCCTTCCGGAAGCCCTGCGTTTCCTGGGAGACTGGCGCATGGTTGTGTACGGGGTCATCCTCCTGACGGTCATTATCCGCTATCCGGGCGGCATCACGCCCTATGCGAAAAAACTCATTGGATATGCACAGGCTAAATTCGGCGGAAAGGACAGGTGAGGATTGTGGCAGTATTGGAATTAAAGGGAGTTACAAAACAATTCGGCGGCCTGACAGCTGTTTCCGAGGTTGACCTTAAGATAGAAAAAAACCAGATCTGTTCCCTGATTGGCCCCAACGGCGCAGGAAAGACAACGGTATTCAATATCATTACCGGCGTATACCAGGTGACCAAAGGCGATATCTTCTTTGAGGGCAGATCCATCTGTGGCTGCGCACCATACAAGATAGTGGACATGGGAATCGCCAGGACCTACCAGAACATCCGCCTGTTTAAGAAAATGACGGCAGTGGAAAATGTCATGACAGGCTTCCACTGCCGGAGCCGGGCCGGACTGTTCAACATCATCTACAACCGCAGGAAAATGCTGGAAGAGGACAGGAATATCCGGAAAAGGAGCGAGGAACTTCTGGAGTATTTAAAGATTGCGGACTTAAAGGATGAGCTGGCCTCCAGCCTGCCTTACGGCCACCAGCGGCTGCTGGAAATCGCCAGGGCCATGGCCACCCAGCCAAAAATCCTTTTGTTGGATGAACCGGCAGCAGGAATGAATGCCCAGGAAAAGGAAGAACTCATAAGGACAATCCGTGGCATCCGCAATGACTTTGGCATATCCGTCCTCATAGTGGAGCATGACATGGACCTGATCATGAATATTTCGGATGATATCACGGTGTTAAACTATGGTGCGAGGATTGCCCACGGGGTTCCGGAAGAGATTCAGAACAATGAGGAAGTAATCGAGGCATACCTGGGAAGGAGTGATTCTTAATGGGCCAGAGGGAAACGGTTTTAGATATATCCGGCTTACATTCCAGCTATGGGATGATTAAAGCCATCAAGGACATAAACATCCATGTGGACAAGGGAGAGCTGGTTTCTCTGCTGGGAGCCAACGGCGCAGGCAAATCAACCCTTTTAAAATCCATCATCGGCATGGTACATATTGAAAGCGGCTCCGTCAAATACCAGGGGGAGGAACTTGTGGGCAGGAAATCCCATGAAATCATCCCCATGGGAATCTCCATCGTGCCGGAGGGGCGCAAGATATTCGCCGATGCCACGGTTATGGAAAACCTGGCCATCGGCTCCTACACAAGGGCTGCAGACAAGGCGCTGGACCAGAAAATCTTAGACCAGGTATTTGAATTCTTCCCACGCCTTGCGGAGAGGAAGGGCCAGATGGGGGGCACGCTGTCCGGAGGCGAACAGCAGATGCTGGCCATCGGAAGGGCCATGATGTCCGACCCCAAGCTCCTTTTGCTGGATGAACCGTCCATGGGCCTTGCGCCGCTGGTGGTGGAGCAGGTATTCAACATCATTGAAAAGCTGAAACAGACAGGAATCACAATCCTTCTGGTGGAGCAGAACGCCAGGATGGCAATAAAGGTCAGCGACCGCTCCTACATGCTGAATACCGGGAAGATAGCCGGTGAGCTGGATGCCTCCGACGGCGCCAGCCAGGATGCGCTGTTGGAAGTGTACCTGGGCAGGAGCGGGAAATAAAGGGGGAAATGGGTATCATGAATCTGGAAAATGTTAAATTCAATACGGACACAAAGCTTGTGTTAAATATAGGCGACCCCATGGGCAAGACCAATGCGCCCAGGGCGTACAACAAACTGTTTGGCGAACTGGACATGAACGCCATCATGCTTCCGGTGGAGGTAAAAAAGGGAATGCTGCCCCGGTTTATGGAGGCATGTAAAATGCTGGGCATCCGCTACATTTCCCCTACCATGCCGCACAAAAAGGATATCATACCTTTGCTGGATGATGTGGATGAAAGCTCCAGGATATTCCAGTCCGTCAATGCAATCCGCATTGACGAAGACGGCACCAGCCACGGCGTGGGCATGGACGGTAAGGGCGCCCTGAATGCCATCCTAAGCAGCGGCGCTCGGCTTGAGGGAAAAGAGGCGGTGATGCTGGGAAGCGGCAGCATCAGCGGCGTGATTGGGCTGGAACTGTCAAAACACGGCATCAGGAAACTTACCATATTAAACAGGACCGTAAAAAAGGCACAGGAAATCGCCGACATACTGAACACCCATACCTCCATGGAGACAAGGGCCCTGGCATCCACGCCGGAGAACCTTGATAAGGCGGCCGGGACAGCCCAGCTGTTCCTTCAGGTGACGCCCCTGGGAATGGCGGGATACGGAAAGACCCACGAATACCTGGGGTTTGTGGACTATCTTCCAAAGGACTGCGTGGTATTTGACGTTATCATCAATCCGGCTGACACTCCGGTAATCGCAGCCGCCAGGGCAAGGGGCCTTAAGACCGTACCCGGGCTCAAGATGCTGGCCGGGCAGATGGAGGCCATTTTCCGTTTCATGTTCGGGGTGGAGCTGACCCAAAAGGATAAAGACGCCTGTATCCAGGAATTATGCCGGTTTCTGGGCGTTACCGTGGACTGAGGATGGAAGTCAGCCGTTATCTGGACCTGTTTGTGGACATAGGGCAGGCAATGCTTGAAGCAGGGGCCGGGATACACCGGGTGGAGGATACCATATACCGCCTGTGCGGGGCCTATGGCCTGGGAAGGGCGGATATATTCGCAATCCGTTCCCTGATCCTTGTGACAATCAGGGAAGACACAGGAAAATCATACACGGACTCCAGAAGGATATATGGGATAGGAACCAATATGGCCAGGCTGGAAGAACTGAACGCCCTGTCCCGCTATATCTGCCGGGAACGGCCGGAGGCCGCGGAGATAGACAGCGAAAAGGGGAGGATGAGAGGAGAAGAAGATGAGGGTAAAATATGAGGATATGGTAAATGAATTTAAACGTGTTCTGGCCAAATACGGATTTACGGAAGAAAATGCAGCGGATGCCGCAGGGATATTTGCCCAGAATTCCCTGGCTGGCGTATACTCCCATGGCCTGAACCGGTTCCCCAGGGTAATTGAATACCTGAAAAAAGGGGAAATTGACCCCCAGGTCACGGCTGGCTGTGAGATGGCCATGGGCGCGTTCGAGCGATGGAACGGACACAGGGGATTCGGCCCATTAAATGCCAAAAAAGCCATGGACCGCGCCGTGGAGCTGGCAAAGCAGTATGGCATCGGCGTTGTGGCGCTGGGCAACAACAACCACTGGATGCGCGGCGGAAGTTATGGATGGCAGGCAGCCGACCAGGGCTGCATCGGAATCTGCTGGTCCAACACACAGCCCAACATGCCTGCATGGGGCGGCGTTGACAAGAAGATTGGAAATAACCCGTTTATCATGGCCATCCCGAGAAGTAACGGGGAGCATGTGGTAATTGACTGCGCCGTATCCCAGTTTTCCTACGGCAAGATGGAGGACTGCAGGCTCAAGGGCATCCAGCTGCCCGTACCAGGCGGTTATGATACCAAGGGCAACCTGACCACGGACCCGGCGGAGATTGAAAAATCCTGGCGCGTGCTGCCCATGGGATACTGGAAGGGAAGCGGCATTTCCATTGCCCTGGACCTGATTGCAACCGTGCTTTCCAATGGGAACTCCGTGCATACCATAGGAACCTTTGGGGATGAGGTGGGCCTTACCCAGGTCATGATTGCCATTGACCCGTCTAAGGCCAACACACCAGAGCTGACAGACCGGATTGTGACTGATATTGTCAGCGATGTCAAATCCTCCGTCCCGGAAAAGGAAGACGGCCAGGTCCTGTACCCGGGCGAACCTGAGTTAATTGCCATCCGGGACAACCGGGAAAACGGGATTCCTGTGGTGGAGGAGAAATGGAACGAAGTATTGGCTATGTAGATATCCATATAGAAAGCGAAGTAATAGCCAGGTAAAGAACGATGCAGAAAGCCATGCAGCAGCCATATAAAAGGCCATATAAAAGTCCATATAAAAAGCCATGTAAGAAAAGAGGTAGGAAAGATTATGTATGCAATCAAATATGACGGGCCGCGGAAGGTTCAATGCGTTGAGATTGACAAGCCGCAAGCAGGGGAAAATGAAGCCTTAATCAAGGTCAGGTCGGCAGGAATCTGCGGAAGCGACATTGGCGCGTTCCGCGGTACCAACGGACTGGTTACATATCCGCGTATCATCGGTCATGAGGTGGCAGGGGAAATCCTGTCCATACCAGAGCACAATAAAAAGGGTCTGAAAGCAGGAGACCATGTAATTGTTGACCCCTATCTCTACTGCGGCTCCTGTTATCCCTGCTCCATCGGCCGGACCAATTGCTGTACGGACTTAAAGGTGCTGGGCGTCCATGCAGAGGGCGGGATGTCTGAATATTTTGTCCACCCGGCAGATATGCTGTGGAAGCTGCCAAAGGATATGCCCTGGGAACTGGCGCCCATTGCCGAACCCCTTACCATTGCGCTTCACGGAATCCACAGGGGAGGATTAAAGGCAGGGGAACATGTGGCAATCATTGGAGCGGGCCCCATCGGCATCCTGGCGGCCATGGCCGCCATTGCGTACGGCGCCCATCCTATCATGATAGACCTGGTGGATGAACGGCTGGAGGCGGCAAGGAAGCTGGGCGTGCGGTATACCGTCAACTCCGGCAGGGAGGATACGGCGGCCAAGGTTTCTGAGTATACCGGCGGGCGCATGGCTGAGCTGGTGATGGAGTGTTCCGGGGCTAACCCGGCCGTGCGTTCTGCCCTGGACCTTGTATCAAACGCAGGGCGTATTACCCTCACAGGCTGGCCCAAGAAGGAGACGCCCCTTCCCACGGATGTGATTACCAAGAAAGAGGTGGACATACGCGGCGCCCGCACCAGCGCCAATGAATTTGAGGAAGCCATTGACCTGATTCATACAGGAAAGGTGGATGCCCGGAAGATACTGACCAAGGTGGTCACCATAAAGGAAGCGCCTGGGACAATCATTGATATTGAGAAGAATCCAGGGGATTATATGAAGGTGAATGTTGTGATGGATTAGTACCTCTGCGAAATTTGGAACCTTATCTTAAATGTGTCCTGTCTTGGCATGATGGTTAAAAGGAAATCCTGCTGACATGCCCATGAAACTTAGATTGATGCAGGATATGATAGAGTACACCTCTTCATCATGCAGAAAATCATATTGTAGTACTAAAATAATGAAAGCCGTATACCAGGATTTAATCTGGTCTGCGGTTTTTCGTATTTCTATAGTAAAATAGAGGGATTTTGATGATGCCCAGGCGCTATGCCTTGCAATCAAAATTGCATAATGCTATAATCTTAATATTAAAAAACAGGGAAATACATGAATCACCCAGGTTTTTAAAACTATTATTTTAAGAAGGTTTTCTGCTGAGCGGATCGTTAAGGGGGAATATGGCTAGGGTACAATATGGTTTTAAACAAATGTCTGTATATGAAATTTACCGTTTGTCAGAGCTGGGTTATCTAAAGCTGCATCCGCCATATCAAAGGCAGCCATGCTGGACATTAAATATGAAAATGGCTTTATTGGATTCTATTTTTAGAGGATTTCCGATTAACCCGGTTATCCTTCAGGAGTATGAGGCAGGGCGTTATGAGGTGATAGATGGTGCACAGCGGCTGTCAACGATTATTGAATTTATCAATAATAAGTTCGGGATTCGTTATCCTGAAGGTAAAATCCACTATTTTAAAGAATTAGCAGCGATGGAGCAGAGAAAATTAGAGGATTATACAGTGCTCTCCATAATCGTATCGGGAACAGTGGAAGAAAATGTTGCCAGGGATATTTTTCTGAATATCAATGTAAGAGGAAAAAGTCTTACCCCTCAGGAAATACGGAAAGCTAAATACGCAGAAAAGGGTATGCCGTTTGTGGAAAAACTGGCGCAGATGGAAGTATTTAAAAAGGTCGTCCATAAGATGGGAGAGGAAAGGCGGCAGAAGCTGGTACTCCGTTTTCTTGCCTTCAGCCTGAAAGGGTATGAAGGCTACGATGGAAAGATGGCTGAATTTCTTGACAGTACCCTTGAAAACTACGAAAAATTCCGGCCATTTGAATCGCAGATAGAAAAAAGCTTTATGCAGATGTGCAGATGTGTACAGGTAGTATGGCCTGTAGACGCTTTCATGGTCTTATCTGGAAAGGGTAAAAAAAAGAGATTCAGCCAGGCGCTATTTGATATCATATCTTATTCATTTACACAATTTCCGGAAGCAAAGTTGATTGATTCAGCAGAACAGATCCGTCAGGCCCTTGAAATGCTGCTTGCAAAAAACGCGGAGTTTAGGTATGCTGTTACAGATACAGGGAATGCTGGGAAAAAGAAGGTATCTGACAGGTTTGCTATATGGATGGATACAATGAAGAATATAGTTGGAGGATGATATGATTAACCAATATTCCATTGAAAATTTTAAAATACATGATAGCAGCGAAATATTGGAATTAAATGGGCTTACAATCTTTACAGGTGCAAATAATTCTGGAAAGACATCAATGATACAAAGCATAAGGGCACTTTCAAAAATGTGTATATATGCAAACAAATATATATATATGCCATTAGAGCAGATAGAAGGGCTGGGAAGCCTGAAGAATACGCTCAATAAAGCCGTGGACCGGAAAGCTGATATCCGATACTCTTTTGTTATGGAGCCAGAATATTTTTTTATTTCAATGACATTTGGATCAGCGCTTTCATTAAATGGGAATGACGGGCTTCTCAAAGAGGATACGGCAGTGCTTAAAAGCCTGGAAATGACGGTACTTTCAAATGACGGAAGATCAAGAACTTTTGTTTGGACTTTGGAACCGGATTGGGAAAATCCTTTTGCTTCCTATCATTTAACGGAAAAGGATAATGAAACAGAGAAAGAAACAGAACTGGGCAGTGTACTATTAACAGGCTTTACATTAATGTCAACCATTGACATTATTAAGCCGGAAGGGGTCAGAAAGGAAGTTCTTAAATGCCTGGCTGGCCTATCATCATTGGGAAGTGGGAAAATACGGTATTTAGGCCCGTATAGACATATAGATACAATGGCTGGCGGTGGGAATGCCAGTGGCATGTTGGAAGAAGATGGGGCTAATATGTGTAACATCCTGTCTGTATTTCAGGATAAGGTCATTTTCGATGGACATACAACATTAAAGCAGTCATTTGAATATTGGACCAGAAAGATGCTGGACAGCAGTTTTTTTATAAGGCAGGAAGGGAAACGCATCAATCTTTATACGGTAGAACAGGATATAGAACTGGAAATAACTCAGATTGGATTTGGTAATACACAGATTTTACCTATTATTTTAGAAATCCTTCTGGCAAAAAAGGGTGATATTGTCATAATCGAAAATCCGGAGGTGCATCTCCATCCCAGATGGAAAGCTGATTTAATGGAATTATTTTATTTTGCGGCTGAACATGGCATAAAGGTAGTGATTGAGACACAAAGTGTGGAAATGATACTTAGGGGGCGTCTTCTTGTCAGGAAGAACCCGGAATATAAAGATTTAACAGCACTATATTCATTTGAAAAAGATGGATTTACCTGTACCATAAGCAGGATTGAAATAGAAGATACAGGACGTTTGGATTCCTGGCCTAAAGATTTCATAGATAGGGTTATATTTGAAGATACCTGGAGATTATTGTAAAATGGATTTTTATTTAAATCATGCATTTTTGATAAAACAGTTGAAGGGCGGCCTGCCGCTGGAATTGAGTGCCAGGGAGTTGGCGCTGTACCTGGACCGATTAGGAGAACGCGGTGACCATATACTTATAGATCAGGACCTTTCGGTAAGCCTTTACTCCGGCTTGGCCACATATCCTTACCAGACATTGGGGATGTGCCTTATACATTGCGGTTATATTAAGCCTGAACCAGTAATTAACCTCAATGCCTCAGATTTAGAACCACCAGTTGAATCCGATATTGTCAGGAAGATAATAGGATACTGCTGCCGTGATGAGCAGGAAAGGATGCTGACATTCCCCTCAGATGCGGAAGCTTGTTTTCCTGCATATAGAGTACTAAAAAGTTCAGGAATTTGTGTAAAGAACTTAAAAGGTATTTCTGAACTGGATGATTATATAACCTGTAATCCTCTGCCGGATTCGATAGAGGAAGTTTTTTATAAGGCTGCCAGGGATAACCAGGATTTGGTCTTTACGGAAAAAGCATTTGATACAGCCAAAAAGAGAAACAGTGCTTATAGGAGTTTTGGATATGACAAGCTTTTGAAAGCATTTAGCGGAATGCAGCGTATGCTGATTCCCTTTTACAAGGGGGAAAAGCCAGGAATATCAGAAAAAATGGTATTTGCCGAATTTAATCTTGCCTATGGGATAGAGATTTCAGATGAGACAAAAGAAACTATGGATATGTTCGGCCACCTCCGCCGGTGTGTTGTAAATGGAAGGAAAGAGAAAATGCGTAACCATATGAAAATAAGCGTTCAGGAATGCAGGATATACTTTAAATACATAAACGGTAAGATATATTTTGGCCATAGCGGCGGACATTTGCGCACATGTAGGAATAGATAAAATAATTATATAATGGAGGAAAAGCAATGACTGGAAAGCGTGCGGATTATATAACATGGGATGAGTATTTTATGGGGGTTGCCCTGCTGTCAGGCAGACGGTCCAAGGATCCCAGCACCCAGGTAGGCGCGTGTATCGTGAGCCAGGACAACAAAATCCTGTCCATGGGCTACAATGGGTTCCCAAAGGGATGCTCGGATGACGAATTCCCGTGGGGCAAGGAACAACAGGAGGAAGATCCCTATAATTCCAAATATTTCTACTCCACACACAGCGAGTTAAATGCTATCCTTAATTACAGGGGAGGAAGCCTGGAGGGAAGCAAGCTGTATGTGACCCTGTTCCCGTGCAACGAGTGTGCCAAAGCCATTATCCAGGCCGGGATCAAGACCATTATCTATGGGGAGGACAAGTATGCCGAGACTCCTGCCGTCAGGGCGTCTAAGCGCATGCTGAACGCAGCCGGCGTGCGCTATTACCAGTACCAGCCCACGGGCAGGAAAATCGAAATAGAGGTATGAATTTCATGAAAATATTACTGGTGGCCGTCAATGCCAAATATATCCATTCCAATCTTGGCATCTACAGCCTGAAAGCATATGCAGGGCAGCAGATGGACAGGTGCCGGTCCCGGCAGGCCACAATTGAACTTGCAGAGTATACCATCAACCATCAGATGGAAGTATGTCTGCAGGACATTTACAGGAGAAGACCCGATGTAATCGGGTTTTCCTGTTATATCTGGAATATCGAGACCATCCGCGCCCTGGCAGCCGACCTTAGAAAGGTACTGCCAGGCATTCCCATCTGGTTGGGCGGACCCGAGGTATCCTTTGACGCTGAGAAGGTTTTAAGGGAAAACCCTTCTGTCACAGGAGTCATGAAGGGTGAAGGAGAAGAGACATTTGCACAGTTGGCGCGGCATTATGTGGATGACCTGACCGATATGTCTGATATCGCCGGCCTGACCTACCGCAATCCCGACGGTACCCTGACAGATACCGGCATCCGGCCCGTGATGGACCTGAACCGGATTCCATTTTCCTATCATACCGTGGCATTGAAAGATCTGGAGCACAGGATTATTTATTATGAAAGCAGCAGGGGGTGCCCGTTCTCCTGCAGTTACTGCCTTTCATCCATAGACAGGCAGGTGCGGTTCCGCGATTTGGGACTGGTGCGGGAAGAACTCCGTTATTTCCTGGATGCCGGGGTCCCTCAGGTGAAATTTGTGGACAGGACCTTTAACTGCAGGAAGAGCCATGCCATGGCCATCTGGAAGTTCATACAGGAACATGACAATGGCATCACCAACTTTCATTTTGAGATAGCGGCTGACCTGCTGGGCGAAGAGGAGATGGACCTTCTTGCAAAGATGCGTCCCGGGCTGGTGCAGCTGGAAATCGGGGTCCAGACCACAAACGTACAGACATTGGAGGCCATACGGCGCAAAACCGACCTGGGGGAGATACGGCGGATTACCGCCAGGATTAACCGGGGCAGGAACGTGCACCAGCACCTGGACCTGATTGCAGGGCTGCCCCATGAAGACCTGGACAGTTTCCGGCGTTCCTTCAACGATGTGTATGCCATGGAACCGGAACAGCTCCAACTGGGATTCCTGAAGGTACTGAAGGGCTCCTTTATGGAAGAGATGGCTGGCTCCTACGGACTTGCCTACTCATCCCTTCCTCCCTATGAAGTCCTGTCCACCAGATGGCTGTCCTATGACGGCATCCTGGAATTAAAGGAAGTGGAGGACATGGTGGAGGTCTACTACAACAGCAGACAGTTCACCTGTACGCTGAAAGCCTTCGAAAACGAGTTTGCGTCCCCCTATTCCATGTTTTATTTCATGGGGGAGTATTACCGGCGCCGCGGGCTGGCTGGGATTAGCCACAACCGGATTGCCAGATATGAAATCCTGTTTGATATTATAAGGGAACGCCTCACGCCATGCGGCGGACAGGCGGAGGCAGCCCGTCCGGAGGGCACGGCCGGGCTTGGGCTGGAAACATACAGGGACCTTCTCATGACCGACCTTTACCTTCGGGAAAATGTCAAGAGCCGCCCTGTCTTTGCCCGTGACCCGGCAGCATCCAAGGCCAAAATAAAGGATTTCTTCATAAAAGAAGGAAAATCCCCGCAATATCTGACAGACTATAAAGGTTACGATTCCAGACAGATCAGTAAGATGGCCCATGTTGAGGCAATGGCCGATGGAACCCTTGTGCTGTTTGATTACAGGAACCGGGATCCATTGACCTACAATGCCAGGGCATGTGTAATCGATATGGATGACAATGGATAAAGGAATTAAAGAATGAAAAAAACAGAAGTGAAAAAACCCAAAATACGCGAGAACAAAAAGGAACAGGCAGCCCGGATCGAACGCATCCTAAAAGCCCTGGACCGGGAGTATGGAACCGAATACCGGTGTTACCTGAACCATGAAACGCCCTGGCAGCTTCTGATTGCTGTCATTATGAGCGCCCAGTGCACGGATGCCAGGGTCAATATGGTGACAGAGGACCTGTTCAAAAAGTACGATACCCTGGAGAAATTCGCGGCCGCCGACCTCAAGGAGCTGGAAAAAGACATCCATTCCACCGGCTTTTATCATATGAAGGCAAAGAACATCATTGCCTGCTGCAAAGACCTGGTGGGAAAGTTCGGGGGCCAGGTGCCGGCTGCCATGGAAGAGCTGACTTCCCTGGCCGGCGTTGGCCGCAAGACCGCCAATGTAATCCGAGGCAATATTTACAATGAGCCAAGTATTGTGGTGGACACCCATGTGAAACGCATTTCCAGGAAGCTGGGCCTTACGAAGGCAGAGGACCCGGAGAAAATCGAATATGATCTGATGAAGGTACTGCCGAAAGACCACTGGATCCTCTGGAACATCCACATCATAACCCTGGGCAGGACCGTCTGTATTGCCCGCAGGCCCAGGTGCGGCGAGTGCTTTCTGAGGGATAACTGTCCGGGCCGCGAAGAATAGGAGAAGATGTAAGATAATGACAAATTCATACATAGCCCTGGACCTGGAAACAACAGGACTGGAGCCAAAGCAGGAGAAGATAACGGAGATAGCCGCCTTAAAAGTAGTGGACGGGGTCATTTCCCGGAGATATGTCACATTTGTAAATCCCGGCCGGAGCCTTGGGGCGCATATTACCCAGCTCACGGGAATCACGGATGAAATGCTGGCGGACGCGCCTCCCATTGAGGCACTCATAGAAGATGTGGTCAGGTTCTGTGGTGACCTTCCCCTTCTTGGCCACAACATCCGGTTTGATTACAGCTTTCTAAAACACGCGGCAGTGAACCGTGGTCTGGAGTTTGAACGCGATGGAATCGACACCCTGACGCTGTGCCGCGCATTTATGACAGGAGATACCAGGAAGAACCTGTCCTGTGCCTGTGCCTATTTCCATGTCCCTCAGTCCACGGCCCACCGGGCCCAGGCGGATGCAGAAGCCGCCCACCTGCTGTACCAGGAGCTGATGTCGCGCCACAGCCAGGACCAGCCGGACATGTTTGCACCCAGACCATTGATTTATAAAGCAAAAAGGGACCAGGCAGCCACAAAAAGACAAAAAGAATACTTGCAGGATTTATTAAAATGTCATAGAATAGACGTAACTGTGCAGATAGAAGACATGAGCCGCAGCCAGGCATCGCGGATGATTGACACCATTATCTCCCAGTATGGAAGGATACCAAGACAAATCTCTTAAAAAGAGTGGTCTGCAGCAGACTAAGTAAGAGATTCTGAGGCATATTATTATAAAGAGGTGAATGTACATGATGAATATGAGTGATCCCAAATTCAAGAAAATCATTTCCACTGTCATTGTAGTGGTATTGGTGCTGGCAATGATTGTGCCCATGGCGCTCAGTGCTTTGATGTACTAAGTCGTACTGGTGCTGGGATTCAGAGGACAGACCCAATATGCTGTACTAGAGCCTGTTTGAAAATTCATTCCCGCCGTCTGCACGCCCCACTTCGCGGTATATTTGGCCCCGATTCAGTCAGCGTAGCCCGCTACGCCTCCATCATCGGGACCAAATCTCCCACAAAGTGGGACGCACAGCCAACGGAAAGCAATTTTCAAACACGCTCTAGGATCCGCAGCATTGAATTAAAACCGGGAAGAGGAGAAATTATGAGAAAAGCAATAGGAAGTGCCGGATTGGCGGCAGTCATCAGTATGGGGCTGCTTGCGGCATTTCCAGTGATGGCCTGGGCCGCTCCCGTACTGCCTGAAGGTATCAGTGCAGGCAGCCAGAGTCTGGCGGGGATGACGGCCGAAGAGGCAAAGGCAGCGGTGGAACAGTATGTGGACGGATTGGCGGGTCAGAAGGTGATTCTGAGCGTGGACGGACAGGATGTGGAAACCACGGCAAGGGAACTGGGCTTTCACTGGAGCAATACACAGGCAGTAGACGAGGCAGCCGGCCAGTATGCAGGAGGCAGCCTGATTAAACAGTATATGGTTCAGAAGGACCTGGCGGCGGCGCCCGTGGACCTGGAACTGGACACGGCGGTGGATTCCGAAAAGGTAAAAGCGTTCGTGGATACCCAGTGCCAGGCTGTGACGGCACAGCCCCAGGATGCGTCCATTAAAAGGGAGAACGGCCAGTTTATCATCACGGACTCTGTGGCAGGCAAGGTGGTTGACGCAGCGGCAACCGAGGCAGCGCTCAACGAAGCCTTAGAAGGCGGATTAGAAGAACCGGTTAAGGTAACGGCTCAGGTAACGGAACAGCAGCCTGCCATTACAAGCGGGGACCTGGCAACCATCCAGGATGTGCTGGGTACCTATACAACTGATTTCAGCAGCAGCGGCGCATCGCGCTCCACCAACCTGGCAGTAGGCGCGGCCAAGATAAACGGCTATCTGCTCATGCCCGGGGATGTACTTTCCGGTTATGAATGCCTGCAGCCGTTTACAACAGCCAATGGCTACCGGACAGCGGCGGCTTATGAGAATGGCCAGGTCGTTGACAGCATTGGCGGAGGTGTGTGCCAGATTTCCACCACACTGTATAATGCATCACTGGAAGCGGAACTGGAGATTGTCCAGAGACAGAACCACTCCATGATCGTAACCTATGTCAAACCGTCCAGGGATGCCGCCATTGCAGGCACGTACAAGGATCTTAAGATTAAGAACAATTACGGCACCCCCATTTATGTGGAAGGGTATACCGAAGGCAAAAAACTGACATTTACCATTTATGGCAAGGAGACCAGACCTGCTAACCGCAAGGTGGAGTATGTATCAGAGACAATTGGAAGCACCAGCCCGGGAGAACCCCAGCTGATTGTGGACAATTCCCTGGCGCCGGGCGCCCAGGTCAAGGTACAGTCTTCCCATACAGGACTCAGGTCCAGGCTTTGGAAGGTGGTGACCGTGGACGGCGTGGAGCAGGAAAGGACCCTTCTGAACAAGGATACCTATAATGCGTCCAAGGCAATCTACCGTGTAGGGCCGGCACTTCCGGCCATTGTGCCGCCAGACCCGAATATGACGGCCCCGGCGGAGACGGCTCCGGTGGAGACTGCAGACCCGGCTCCGGTGGTCACGCCCATACCGGAGGCAGCGGGATGAGGACTGCAGGCCAGGGTCCGGGAGGGTTTGAGAAGCGGGATGGCTTCATGAAGCCAGGCCAGGATCTGGTGATGGCGGGTTTCACCGGTCTTGCCGGTACACGCAGGATTTACCAATATAAGAGGGAAGAACTTGAGGCACATTTTCCCCCTATGTTCTTAAGGTGTCTGGACCAGGCGGAAGACATTTCCGTAAAACAATGGATGGAATGTGGGACCGCACAGGGCTGCTGCCCTGTGTCGTCCTACGAATATGCAGGAGAGGGCGGCGTGTTAGCTGCCCTTTGGAATTTATCCGGAATTTTTAATGCCGGTATTGATGTGAATCTGAGATTATTTCCTATCCGGCAGATTACAGTGGAGATTTGTGAATTCTATGAGCTGAATCCTTACAGGCTGCTGTGCGGCAACTGTGCCGTCATGGCAGCTGAACGGGGAGGGCAGCTGGTCAGGAGATTAGGCGCACAAGGGATTCCGGCGGCTGTCATCGGATGCGTGACACAAGGCATTGCAAGACAGGTCCGTCACGGAGAAGAGGCGGCAGGCTATCTGGAACGGCCAAAGCCGGATGAACTGCTTAAAATTGTCACTACAATATAATAATCAGGATGGAGGATGTTGAACATGAGAGAGAAGATTCTTGCAGTCATTGAGAAGAACAGCAGGATTGATATTAAAGACCTGGCGGTCCTGCTGGGGGAAAGTGAAGTGGCGGTTGCCAACGAGATAGCGCAGATGGAAAAAGAACACATCATCTGCGGGTACCATACCCTGATTAACTGGGACAATACAAGCGATGAGAAGGTAGTTGCCCTTATCGAGGTAAAGGTGACTCCCCAGAGAGGCATGGGATTTGACAAGATTGCAGAGCGTATATACCAGTACAGTGAGGTTGAGGCGGTTTACCTGATGAGCGGCGCCTATGATTTCACTGTGTTCATCGAAGGAAAGACCATGCGCCAGGTGGCGCAGTTCGTATCTGACAGGCTGGCGCCAATGGAGTCCGTGCTCAGCACTGCAACCCATTTCGTACTGAAAAAGTACAAAGACCACGGCACCATCATAAGTGAGCCGGTACAGGATGAAAGGATGTTGATTACCCCATGAGAAATCCCTTATCAGAAAAAATTGTAAACATACCGCCCTCAGGCATCCGCAAATTTTTCGATATTGTAAGCGAGATGAAGGATGCAATTTCCCTTGGCGTGGGCGAGCCGGATTTTGAAACACCCTGGCATATCCGGGAAGAAGGCATCTATTCCCTGGAAAAGGGGCGTACCTTCTATACCTCCAATGCAGGCTTAAAGCCCCTGAAGGTAGAAATCTGCGAATACCTGAAGCGCAGATGCGGGGTGGTCTATGACCCGGACAGGGAAGTGCTGGTGTCGGTCGGCGGCAGCGAGGCCATTGACCTTGCCATGCGGGCCATGATTAACGATGGGGATGAGGTCCTGGTTCCCCAGCCCAGCTACGTGTCCTACATGCCCTGTGTCACCCTTGCGGACGGCGTGCCCGTGGTAATACAGCTGGAAGAGAAGGACCAGTTCAGGCTGACCCCGGAGAAGCTGCTGGAGAGGATAACGGACAAGACCAAGATCCTTGTGCTTCCCTTCCCCAATAACCCCACAGGCGCAATCATGGAACGGGAAGACCTGGAAAAGATTGTGGAGATTGTCCTGGAAAAGGATCTGTTTGTGGTATCCGATGAGATTTACTCAGAACTTACATACGGGGATGAGCCCCATGTGACCATTGCATCGTTCCCGGGCATGAAGGAGCGGACCGTGCTGATTAACGGATTTTCCAAGGCATACGCCATGACTGGCTGGCGTCTGGGTTATGCGGCTGCCCCGGCTGCCATACTGGAGCAGATGCTCAAAATCCACCAGTACGCCATCATGTGCGCACCTACCACCAGCCAGTACGCAGCCGTATCTGCCCTTAAGAACGGCGACCCGGACGTGGCCATGATGCGTGAATCCTACAACCAGCGCCGCCGTTTCCTGCTTCACGCCTTTGCGGAGATGGGGATAGAGTGTTTTGAGCCAAAGGGCGCATTCTACACCTTTCCCAACATCAAACGGTTTGGCATGACTTCGGAGGAGTTTGCAACCAGGCTCCTGCAGGAGGAAAAGGTGGCGGTCGTGCCGGGAACCGCATTTGGCGGCTGCGGCGAGGGATTTGTAAGGATTTCCTATGCCTACTCATTAAAGAACCTGAAGGAAGCCCTAAGCCGGATTGAGCGGTTCATTAACAGGCTGGACGGAAAGGCGTGACCCCATTATGATGAACATAGTATTACTGGAGCCGGAGATGCCATCCAACACAGGCAACATCGGCCGCACCTGTGCGGCCACCCAGACCAGGCTCCACCTCATTGAGCCCCTGGGCTTTAAGCTGAACGAGAAGGCGTTAAAGAGGGCCGGACTGGATTACTGGGACAAACTGGACGTGACCGTGTACAGCGATTACCAGGACTTCCTGGAGCGCAACCCGGACGCCCTGGAGCGCATGTATTTTGCCACCACCAAGGCCCACAAGGTATATTCCGACGTGGAGTATGAAACGGACTGTTACCTGATGTTCGGCAGGGAAAGCGCCGGGATCCCGGAGGAAATCCTGGTGGAGAACGAAGACCGCTGCGTCCGCATCCCCATGTGGGGCGACATCCGTTCCCTGAACCTGTCTAATTCTGTTTCCATTGTGCTGTATGAGGCGCTGAGGCAGCATGGGTTTGAGAAGATGGAGCTTAAGGGGGAGCTGCATCAGCTGCAGTGGAAAAATAAATAGTTAATATATGATATACAAGGCTGCCGGCATGCGGGATGAACATGCCGGCAGCTGTTTTCTTTGCGTCCACCAGTCATAATCCCCCCAATCCACACATACCCTAGAAGTAGCTGAAACGGCAGCTTCCCGTTTCGACTAAATGTGATGGGATCAGAGTGTGGAGGGGTTGTAGATGAACGAGAAGTACGTGGAAGCCTTAGAGCAATATGATATGGATATTTTATCAGTTAGAAAGGGCCGTGGTTCATGGATCTGCGAGACCAGGAACGGATGCAGGCTTTTAAAGGAATACCGCGGCACGGTCAAGCGTCTGGAATTCGAGGACGAGGTCTTAAGGATACTGGATACAAGAGGAAGCCTGCGGGCGGACCAGTACATCAGGAACCGGGAAGGCAGCCTTCTGACCGTGACCGGGGACGGGACCCGCTACATACTTAAGGACTGGTTCATGGACCGGGAATGCAACATCAAGGACGGGTTTGAAATCCGTCAGGCATTGTCCCGTCTGGCCATGCTTCACAGTCAGTTAAAGGCAGTTGAGTTTAAAGAGGAATGGAGCATGGGCTCCAATCTTTGTGCGCCTTTGGAAGAAGAATTGGAGCGCCATAACAAGGAAATGCAGCGTACCCGCAACTATATCCGGGGAAAACGCAAGAAATCCGATTTCGAGCTTTGCGTCATTGGGAACTATAATATGTTTTACGAGCAGGCCCAGGAGGCCGTGCAGGGAATCAAGGGACTGTGGTCGGAGGAAGCGGATCCGGGTTTTGGGTATGACGCCCTGGAAGCAGCGGAAATACGTGGAATCACGGGCAAAAGCCGGCAGCCCTGTGCCGGCAGCCCGGATGACCAATCCGGAAAGCCCATATATCTGTGTCACGGAGACCTGGACCAGCACCATGTGCTGATGGGCAATGGCTATACGGCCATTATTGAATACAACCGGATGCACCTTGGGATCCAGGTATCGGACCTTTACCGTTTCATGCGCAAGGTCATGGAGAAACATGGCTGGAATATGGACCTGGGGCTGTCCATGCTGGACTCCTATGAGCGGGTACTTCCCATGGACCGTCAGGAGCGGACCTGCCTGTACTACCTGTTCCTGTATCCTGAAAAATACTGGAAACAGCTGAACTTTTATTTTAATGCCAACAAAGCCTGGATACCGGAGCGCAATATCGACAAGCTTCACGGCCTGGAGGAACAGCAGCAGCTAAGGAACAGTTTCTTAAGGCGTCTAAAGGCGGACTGCGGGGCCTGAGCGGACGCCTGTGACATGCTGCGCGGCGAAAAATAATGAAGGCTTGTACTTCCTTTTTCTGGTTGGGTATAGTATAATCTTAATCAGGATATGCAGGCAGATTATGCATAGAATATCACATTCAGGAGGGAGTACAGAATGAAAGATTACATGAAGATATACCAGGAATGGTTATCAAACCCTTATTTTGACGAGGCCACAAAAGCTGAGCTTCGCGCCATAGAAGGCGACGAGAATGAGATTAAAGAGAGATTCTATATGGACCTGGAGTTCGGCACGGCCGGACTGCGCGGCGTAATCGGTGCCGGCATTAACCGCATGAATATTTATGTGGTAAGACGCGCTACACAGGGTCTTGCCAATTACATCATCAAACAGGGCGGCGCTGACAAGGGCGTTGCCATTGCGTATGACTCCCGCCATATGTCACCTGAATTTGCCATGGAAGCAGCCATGACCCTGGCAGCCAACGGAATCAAGGCATACAAATTCGAGTCCCTGCGTCCCACTCCGGAGCTTTCCTTTGCAGTACGTGAGCTGGGGTGCATTGCAGGAATCAATATCACGGCAAGCCATAACCCGCCGGAATACAACGGCTACAAGGTATACTGGGAGGACGGCGCCCAGTTCACCCCGCCCCATGACAAGGGCGTTACCGACGAGGTGCTGGCCATAGAGGACCTGTCCACGGTTAAGACCACGGACGAGGCCTCTGCACTGGCAGCAGGCAAATACGAAGTCATTGGCAAAGAAATCGACGATAAGTACATTGCCCAGGTAAAGGCCCAGGTTGTGAACCAGAAGGCCATTGACCAGATGCAGGACCATATTACGATCATTTACACGCCCCTTCACGGAACCGGCAACATCCCGGCCAGAAGGGTGATGGAGGAGATTGGCTTTACCCACGTATATGTGGTTCCGGAGCAGGAACTGCCGGACGGCGGTTTCCCAACCGTAAGTTATCCCAACCCCGAGGCAGCAGAAGCATTTGAGCTTGGCCTCAAGCTGGCTAAGGAAAAGGATGCGGACCTGGTACTGGCAACTGATCCGGATGCAGACCGTCTGGGCGTATATGTAAAGGACAGCGCTTCCGGGGACTACATCCCGCTGACAGGCAACATGTCCGGTTCCCTCCTGTGTGAGTACGTGCTCAGCCAGAAGCAGGCGGCTGGCAGGATTCCTGCCGATGGACAGGTCATTAAGTCCATTGTATCCACCAACCTGATAGATGCGGTTGCAAAGGAATACGGCTGTGAGCTGATTGAAGTGCTCACTGGGTTTAAGTGGATTGGACAGCAGGTGCTTAAGAATGAGAAGACTGGCCATGGTACCTATCTTTTTGGGATGGAAGAAAGCTATGGATGCCTGATTGGGACCTATGCCCGCGATAAGGATGCGATTTCCGCAACAGCAGCCCTCTGTGAGGCAGCTGCATACTATAAGCAGAAAGGCATGACGCTGTGGGATGCCATGGTTGCCATGTATGACAAATACGGTTACTATAAGGATGCGGTCAAGTCCATCGGCTTATCGGGAATCGAAGGCCTGGCCAAGATCCAGTCCATCATGGAGACCCTGCGCAGCAACACCCCGGCCCAGGTGGGAAGCTACCATGTGGTTTCTGCAAGGGATTACAAGCTGGATACCATTACGGACATGGCCACAGGAGAGGTGAAGCCTACGGGCCTCCCGTCCTCCAACGTGCTTTATTATGACCTTAATGACGGCGCTTGGATCTGTGTAAGGCCGTCCGGAACAGAACCCAAGATTAAGTTCTATTACGGAATCAAGGGAACTTCCATGGAAGATGCGGATGCCAAGGCAGAAAGCCTGGGAGCGGCAGTGATGGCCATGGTGGATAAGATGATGTAAGACAATAATATGACGGATATAGGAAGGGATGCCCGGCGGCAATGACTGCCGGGCATCCCTTCCTTCAGCAATAAAAAGCATATGGTACGCAGCCGGGCCGGCGGATTGGCCGGATGGCGGCGGTTAAATCTGTAAAAACCTGAATCTGTAAAAACCTATTTCTTCCGGTCGGCAATCTCCCTCAGTTCCTTCAGGGCCTCTGCAAACCGGGAAGAAGACGCAGTGGGGTTGCCTTTCAGCAGGCTGCGCCTGTAATATCCCATGCGGCTGGACAGGCTGTGCCGCTTTTCCGTAATGGCAGACAGGCGTCTGGATAAAGCAGCTATGCGCTCGCGGCGTTCCGCCGCAAAGGCGTGTCTGCCCGATTCCTCATCCCGGCCCCAACCGTCAGTGCCTGCTTTCCTGTCCCGGCAGCCTCCGTCTGTGCCCGCTTCCTCTCTTAGGCCGCCTTCTTTCCCTGCCTCGTCCTGTCCGGACATATCCTTCTGCCCCAAAGTGGCGCTGACACGCGCGGCAGCATCCTCAGTCAGTTCGGCCAGCCGTTCCGCTGTCCGGGCCACCTTATCAGCGGTTCCTTCCACCAGCACACCCACGCGTTCAGCGGTATCTTCCATCAGGTCTCCCATGCGTTCCACGGTATTTTCCACAATTACATTCAGGCGTTCCGCAGCCCCTTCTTTCAGCGCGGATGTGCGGGAAGCTGCCTCTGACCTGACCTGCCCCAGTTTCTGGGACGCTTCCTCCCTGGCCTCCTCCATCCTCTGTACTGTCTCAGCCTTTAAAAGCGCCATCTGCACCTGGATGTCATCCAGTTCCGCCCGCATATTGGTCATGGCGTCCAGTACCTTGGCCAGGTCCAGGGCGGCCTTTACGGATTCGGCGGTATCAGCTGCAAACAGCAGGGACACCACAATCACGCATACCAGATCTACCATAAGGGGAAGCCCCAGGACATACCGCTCAATGGGACGGTGGATGACTTCTGTGAGAAGGATGGTAAGGAATCCCCAGGCAATGGAAGAACTCAGGCAGATATAGCCCTTTACATTGAAACGCTGGTTGCTGTAATCCCAGTATTTCATCTTAAACAGCCTTTCCATGCCCCATCCGGTCACATACTCTAAAACAGTGGCAGCCACCACGCCGGATACATATACAAGGAACAGGTTATCCTTGACCGGCAGGGATACCCACAGCATCATAACGGCCCCTGTGCCGTAGAGCGGAAGCAGGGGAAGGCGGAGGAACCCCCTGTTCACAAACTGCCTTTTTTTAAGGGATACATAGGTGGACTCAAAAATCCACCCAAAGAAACAATATATAAAGAAAAAAGTAAGCCACTGGTACCACGAATACTCATACATATAAACTCATCCTTTGCTCTGCTTTATGACTCTAATCATACTGGGTTTTGCCGGAAAATGCAATCTACCATGTGACAATTTTGTCAATCAGCACCCTTTGCTCGTCCGAAGAGCGGGTCAGGTAGATGCGCGTGGTTTCAATGCTTTCATGCCCCATAAGGTCGGCCAGAAGTGAAATATCGTTGAATTTGGACAGGAAGTTCTTGGCAAAACGGTGGCGGAAGCTGTGGGGATAGACCGTATCAGGGCTGATGCGGTAATGTCTGGCAAGGACCTTTAGCTGGCTGCTGATTCCCCGCGGCGTAATCTGCTTCCCCTGCCGGTTGGTGAACACGAACCCGGACCGTATGCCGCGCAGCGCCAGCCAGGACAGCATTTCCCCGCAGAGTTTTTCCGGAAAATAGATGCGCCGCACCTTGCCGCCCTTGGAATACAGGTCCATGCAGCCGATCTGTATGTGTTCGGCCTTAATCTGTATTAGTTCGCTGACCCGGGCGCCTGTAGCCCCCAGGAACCGCACCACAAAATACCAGAACATGTTGCCGTCCCGTTTCAGGCAACGTTTCAGGCGCTCATAATCCCGTTTGGAGATAATATTATCGAGGAACGGTTTTTGCTGATGCTTTACAGCGGGCAGCTTGTACGGGGAAAGGAGGGAAATTCTGCTGCTTTCACTGTCTTTTCCCGCCGCATCCTGCAGCGCGATTACATACTGGTTAATTCCATAAATCCGGGTATTGACCGTATTCGGCTTATAATGCTCCATCAGCCATACCTTATACGCCTGCAGGTATTCCACCGTCACATCCTGGTACAGGGAGTGGTAATGGCGCACCGATGTCAGATAGGAGTCAATGGTATTTTCCGCGGAACCGCGTTTCTGGAGGAAATCACGGAAATACTCTAAGTTTGCCTGGAATTCGCAGGTATTATTCATCATTTGTCCTTCTATGGAATCCATGTCATTTTCCCTCCTTCCCAATCACCAGTCAACCACCTTATTAATGATCCGGTACTGCTCGCTGCTGCTGCGCCTCAGGTATATCCTGGTGGTCTCGATGCTTTCATGCCCCAGAAGGTCGGAAAGCAGGGTGATGTCGCCGCATTTTTCAATAAAATTCTTGGCAAACCTGTGCCTGAAGCTGTGGGGATACATGACCTCCGGGTCCAGATGGTAGCGGGCCGCAAACACCTTGAACTGGGCCCTTATGCCTGATGGGGAAAGGGGTGAACCGAAACGGTTCAGGAACAGGTGCCCGCTTTTGCGCCCGATGTGCAGGAACCATTGTTTGAATTCCCGGCCCAGCTGGCTGGGGACATAGATGCGCCTCATCTTGTTGCCCTTGGAATAAATATCCTTATGCCCCCTGTCAATGTCCTCAATCTGAAATGTAATCAGCTCGCTGACCCGCACCCCGGTTGCCGTTATCAGGCGCACAATGAAATAGTAGGTGAACTCCTCGTTTTCAACCAGCTTCCGTTTCAGATATTCATAGTCGGCCTGGCTGATGATTTTGTCCAGATACGTCTTCTGCTGTATCTTAATCATGGTAATGGGAGTAATGGATGCCTGCCGGTATTCCATGAAACAATTAAGGGCGCGGATTCGCAGGTTCACGGTCTGGGGCTTATAATGCTCCAGGAGATAGACCTTGTAAAGCTGCAGGTTGCGCGGGGTGAGCTGCGGATAAAGATGGTAGAACTGTTCCACCGCATAGCGGTACACACAGATTGTATTCGGCGATTTGTTGTGCGCGGCCAGATACTTCTCAAACAGGTCCAGCGCATGGTTCGGCTGTAGTTTCGGTGTAGCTGTCATGTTTATATCCATTCCTTTCGCTTCGCTCAGGCACAAAACGTCATGAAAATG
>ERZ1036412.177-NODE-177-length-66748-cov-56.827763_pt1 | contig 66748 bp, 50 predicted proteins | sample MGYA00514218_ERZ1036412 | MGnify/ENA primary metagenome ERZ1036412 (study PRJEB33795, sample SAMN09464944) | human gut metagenome | host: Homo sapiens | place: USA: Stanford, California | collected 2016-11 | study: EMG produced TPA metagenomics assembly of the...
GAGAGATCCTCCTTAGTGGCCATGTTGGAGATATCCTCCTTGGTAGCCATGTTAGAGATATCCTCCTTAGTGGCCATGTTGGAGATATCCTCCTTGGTAGCCATGTTAGAGAGATCCTCCTTAGTGGCCATGTTGGAGATATCCTCCTTGGTAGCCATGTTAGAGAGATCCTCCTTGGTAGCCATACTGGAGATATCCTCCTTGGTGGCCATGTTAGAGAGATCCTCCTTGGTAGCCATATTGTCCGTGATGGCTCCGATTTTACCAATTATTATATCAGATATAGACTGCAATAACTCTCTATCTGTCATCCTCTTTACCTCCTCGTACTTTCCGCCCAATCTTTTATGATTAAGTATATCATATGCCAGAATGTAAAGTCTATTAAATTTTCAAGGTACTGCATTGATTGTTGATATGAACGTTATAAACATAAAAATGTGAATGATTAGTGCAGAATGCATATATTTTCATGCAAATATATGAATAATTCTGTGTGAAATGTCAATTGGATATACACATAATTTTGTGCATTTCATAGACGTGAACGGAGCATGACAAGCACAGGAGTCTGAATCATTATTACGGCTATTATAGAAAAAATCAGACTTAGATAAGGAAAAGAAAAAATTGTTAAAACGAAAAGAGGTGATTAAGTTTACACGGAAAAGAAGGTATAACAGATTGGAGCTTTAAATATGGTAAATGGTAAATTATAATAAGCTGTTAAAAAAATTGTAAAAAACTTATACTATAAGGGCTAGAAATGATTTCAGTACAAAAACGATTGGAGACATTTTCTATGTTCATTTATTATACCCCTATTTTTATTAAAGTACATTCATCATGGTTTAAAAGGCCTTATTTATAGTATAGATCAATTGAGGAAGTAAGCAAAGCTTAATTTATTGCGTAAAATACTTAAATTACGAAGTTTCCTTTATAATCAGGGCTTTTAATACCTATGTAAAAGTTTTAATCAATATACATATTAAATCGTAAACCGCATACGCAATTTTGGAGAAGTGAAGGGCAGGAACGCAACTGCCTTGCTGATATAGAAAGGCCATGAAACAGAGGAAAACTTCATGGCCTTAAAGATGCTTTTAATGAACTTTAGGAAAAGTCAAAAGAGCGTTATAAATAGAGGCAAAGAATAGTGAGTTAAAGCACCGGCACGGTTGTGAAGCATCATCATCGGGTCTGATTAACAACATCTATCAACTCCTGAGTTGTAATAACATGGCAATAAATGTTGTTTAGAATTTCAAGTTCTGTTTCATGCAGGCGTTTTGTTGCTGCAAGGCAGGCGTCTTCAATCAGCCAGACCTTAAAGCTTTCATCCGCTAAATCACGTACTGTACCGGAGACACACTGGTCAGTCATGGTTCCGGTAACGATAACCGTATCGATCCCCATATTATGAAGAATGAGCCGAAGGTTTGTACCGGTTAAGGCGCTGTCGGTAGTTTTGGTGACTACGATATCCTCTTTTTGAGGAGCAATTTCCTGAATGATATCTCCGCGATGATCACCGGAAGTAACCAGGAACTGATTGAAACCGGAAACCTTTTGATCTAAGGAGCGGTCACGGCCGTTGCTTTTAAAGCCTTGAATCTTGGCATAGGTTACTTCTATGCCGGTGCGGCGGCACAGAGAAATGAGACGCTGAAGATTAGGGATAATCACCTTATCATACTTTTCATAGAACGGTTCCCAACGGGCTATGTTTTCAAGCTCTGCGGGGCTCGGGTTTTCAGGTTGGGGACGCTTGACGCAGGCATATTCGGCGTCAATAATAAGCAGGGCGGTTTTTTCCGGCTCAATTTCGATTGTGCCGTAGTCATCGTCATTCTCATAGTAGAAGGAGCAGTAGCGATCGTTTACTTTCATGGTATTTCTTCCTTTCTTAAAAAGATTTTTGAATATATTTTGAGGTAAATGCACGCATAAGAGAAAAATATCCGGGAATCAGATCGATGATGTCACCTAAATGGTAGGAATGTATCGAGTCTGTTATATCAAGTATCAAATGATCTGAGCTGTATCCCAGCATAAGAATACCAGAATCGACTGGTACCGTAGTTTCGAGATCAAAATCCTGCTTACCGATTGCGCAGATTGCCTTCAACCGTTTTTCTCCACGATCAGTGAAGGACGGGCGAATGCCATATGAATCGACTCCGACCGTTCCCCAAGGCAGGGAAGGCTTATATTTTAATTCTATAATCTGAGCATGAAGAACAAAAGCATCATGAAACGTATCAGGGAGATATTGGTAATTGGCCCGTTCTCTTCCGAAAAGAAGCGATTCTCCCAAACGCAAGTTATTGATTTTAGGCGGAATGCCGCCATGAATCATCAAGTCAAGAGTAGCGGAGTTTCCTCCGCTGACTATCTCAAGCTGCCTTCCAATCCGTTCTTCAATCTGTTCCGCCAGTTCGGAGAGCTGTGCCATCTTCCGGAAAGTGGGTTGAATAAAGGAAAAACAGGTCAGATTTGTGCCAATGCCATAAAGCTCAATATAATCCAGTGATTCCACGGCCCGAGCCACCTCAAAAAGTTCCTGATAGTCCGTGAATCCCTCTCGGATATCGCCAAGGTCAGCCATTAAAATAACCTTATGCGGCTTGTCGTGAATTTGGGCATAATGATTGAGACGAAGAATGGTGTCATATTCTGAATTGACAGATACATCAGCGTAAGTGATTACATTTTCTGTCTCACAGCACATGGGAGGACGAATCAGCCACTTTTCTACTTCAAAACCCTTTAATCCTTTCAGGTTTAAAAGTCTGGAATCTCCAAATCTGGTTATTCCTTCTTCGAAAAATATTTGTGCAACAGAGGGCTCAGCGCAGAAACCTTTGGTTACACCGGTTATCCCGATGCCATGTTTACGGCATAAGGATGTCATAACGCGGACATTTTGACGCAGTCGCTCCCGGTTCAACGTGATGCTTGGATACATAAACACCTCCTGTTATTGCTATAGCCTGTCTTAAAATTTATTTCTGCCATCTGCACGCCCCACTTCGCGGTATATTGAAAGCAATATTAAGACAGACTCTGGTTCACTTTTATTTAAAGTATAGTGAAACGTGCGTGCAAAACCTGTGCATTTTTGTTGTCAGGCCAAGGGCCTGTTTTCATAGTGAAGTCTTTTATGTTTGAAAAACAGAACTTTGGAAAAATAAAACCACCTGCTGTGCGCTTCAGCCGGTGGTTATGATTGCACGATTTTTGCACACTGAGCGATTTATTATAATAACGTAATGAAGCAGACATCTAATTATGAAGGAGAAAAAATGATGAAGAAAAAGAAAATCCTTTTGTGGTACGATGTGGAAGATTATGTTACCGAAGAGGCGGAGAATGCACTATTAAAGCTGTTGGAACTGATGCACGAGTATGGCGTCCGGGCGACTCTGAAGTTGTGTACAAAAAAATATGAGCAGTTGATACATAACGGAAGAACTGATATTTTAGAACTGCTGGCTGACCATGAACTGGCGTTTCATATGACAAACCATAGCGTACACCCAATTCCATCGGAATATTTAGACAGAATGGGATTTGCTCAGGGGGCTTTGGAATTTGAGCGTCGGGAAGGGCAGGGCTTTGCGAGGTTAAAGAGTCTTACCGGTCAAAACCTGACATCATATGGTCATCCTGGTGTTGCATGGGCTCCTCAGGTTTTCCCGGCTCTTCGCAAATGGGGGATTCCTACATATCTTGATATCCATGATATCTTACGTGTTTATGGACAGCCATTCTGGTTTGGCGGTGTACTGTGCTATACAAAATTAAATAACCTGGCTCATTTAGATAAAGAGAAAAAAGAATGTTCCCTGATACAGTCGGTGGAGTTGATGGATGAAAATGATTGTCATGAGGTGGTGTTTTTAAGTATGTATGATCATCCCCATGAACTGGTTTGTACTAAATTCTGGGATTCTGCAAATTTTGCTTACGGGAAAAATCCGGCATATTTGCAGCCTGCTCCATTAAGAGAAGATGGCGAGTTTGAGCGGCTTCTGGAACAATACCGCACCTTTTTCCAGTACGTGAACGCGCATGATGAAATTGAATTTGTTACGGTGCAGCAATCCATGGCTTATGAACAGCATCGTTTCGAACCTATTACAGCAGAGGATGTCCGCATGGCCGCCCGCAGTTTAGGCGGAGAAGCCGGATTTTTTGATTTTCATGGCGAATGGTCTTCAGCATCGGAGATACTTAATCTGATGGCCCGTTACCTGACAGGCCGTGCATTTTTGCCGGAGCTTATCTATGGACCGGAGCGTGAGGAGACATCGGTTCTTACTTCCCCTGTTTCGGCAAAAGAACTGGCAGAGGCAATATTCAGTGATACCAAACGGATTTTCGGATATAAGCAGCTTCAGTCACTTTATCGGGTAGGGGATAATTTTATCAATCCGGTCGATGCATTTGCAACATTGTCAAAGGCCGTGTCGGAGGGAGTTTCTCAATTAGAGGTTCAAAGCGGACGCCTTGCGGCAGCTGATTATGTAAACCGCGATATAGAATTCGGCGGAGGATGGGATCTGTGGAAGGAAGATTTTAGGGCAGAGAATATTATTGAGCAGACAGTATTACAGACATGGACCTTAAAACCTGCCGTTTTTTAAAGTACGAATTAATTAAGTTCTGCAAATAAGATGAGCAGTTTCAAAATACAAAGGGAGGAAGCACTTTTATGAGTAATGATAATAAGAAAAAAGCAGCAAAGATTTCATCTGATTTATTACCGGTTACTTTATCCGGAAAAAATACCGGGGGATTGGGTTACTTTAATGTATGGATCGGAATTGGCATCATTATTGCTACCTTCGCTGTGGGGGGAGAGGCGGCTTACTATTGTAATCTGAAGCAAATTGCCCTTGCGGCAATCGTTGGCACATTTGTTCTCGGATGTTTTTTCTGTGTGTCCAGTGATATAGGAGTGGAGCATGGCCTGTCCTTTCCTGTATATGTCGGGGCGGTTTTGGGAAAACGGGGAACAGCGCTGCCCAATGCCCTGCGGACAATATACGGACCTATCTGGTTTGGAGTTCAATCTTACTTCGGGGCCACTGCAATTAACCAGATTGTAGTCATCTTTACGGGCTATGACAATTGGCTTTTATGGTTTATTGTATTCGTCATTATTCAGGTCATAAATACGGCCTGCGGCTTCAGTGCCATGGAAAAGGTGGCCAATATTGCAGCTCCGACAATTATGCTGATTGGTATTTATATGGTAATACGTCTTTTTGGATTAGCCAGTGCAAATGGAATTGATGCATGGAACTCCGTCTATTCAGACGAGCTTGGCGCTCATATTGCCAAAGGAAACGCAAACATGATCTTGTACGTAATGATGCTGGCGTTAAATTATTGGGCCGATAATGCCTGTGAGGTAGAAACCTGGTCCCGCTATGTTAAAACAGACAAAGGAGAGAAAAAATTGCTGAAACGTAATAAACGTGCGATACCCGGTTACATAATTGCGCTTCCGCTTGCATCAGGCTTCATGATCTTTTTGGGTGCATTATCGACCTTAACAACCGGAAATTTTAATCCCATTGAAGCAATCAGTGCGGTGACGAATAATCCTGTTATACTGGTGATGCTGCTTGTCATGATCATTATGGCACAGTGGTCTACCAATGCTGTATGTAATCTGATGCCAAGCGGAGTCTGCATTGTAGCTCTGTTCCGTTCCCGGATTCCATATTGGCTGGGGGTGTGTATCTGCGGTTTTATAGGTGCGGTGATTCAGCCGTGGGTACTTGTGGATCATATCGGAATTTTTCTGACAATTACCGGTTCTCTCTGGTCTACGATATACGGTATGACAATTGTTGATTTCTTCCTGATTAGAAAACGACGATTGAACGTTCCGGATCTATACAGGGAGGATGGAGGACAGTATTTTTATGCAAATGGAATTAATCCGGCAGGAATTATTTCGTTTATAGTGGGACTGGGAGCATGTATGCTGTTTTCTTCGGTTGCTTTTATCGCAGGCTCGGTTGTTTCGGGTATTTGCTACTATGTTCTGATGAAACTTTGGGTTCTTAAAAAATATCCTCAAAAGGAACTGTCGCAGGAACAGGAAAGTTTCGCAGGAATTTCTGCAAACAGGGAGTGGGTTTACGATGAGGAAACGAATTCTGTAAAAAGCTCTATCTGATAAAGACTGTTGCGTACCGGGGCGGTTTTATACCGTCCCGGCAGTTGCGAATTTTTTGAAAGAATAAGCAATATGTGTTATACTGTGAGCAAAACAATACAGAAAGGAACAGCTATGGAGTACAGCAGGAGAAAATGGAATATAGCCTGGCTTGCCGTCACACTCCTTCTAATGCTGATCTTAGTTATTTCTGAAATGTCCGGCAGCTTCCGGCAGACATTATCGAAGGAATCAGAACCCATACAATGGATTTTGTGTAATGGAGAAAAGGAGACACCGGTGGGCTTTCCATGCAAAATCCCAACGGGTAGTGGAGACAGCTATCGTTTTATTGCCAGATTTAATGCGAATCCTGAGGAAGACATGTCCCTGGGATTTTATCAGGAAGGTCAAAAGATATCGGTACGGGTAAATGGACAACTGAGAAATTTCTATCAAAATCAGGGAAAACAGAACAGATATGAAATTATCTCTTTAGGGCATTTATCAGGAGATGTCCGTTTGGAATTAGGACTGTGCAATCAAAACACAATCCTTTTTGGGCAGGTTAAAGATATTGTGCTTACCTCTGTAAATATGGTTTCCCGCACAGTTACCGGAAGAATAGCTGCTGAGCTTATTCTTGGGATTCTTATGTTTTTAGCGGGTTTTGTCGGTCTTCTGCTAAACAAAATATATTATAAAACAGCCCGGGAAAGTTATAGCGTCAGCTATATAAGCTGGTTTGTCGTGATGTTTTCCGTCCTCTGTATTTTGCGTACTCATTTTTTTGATATGATTATCGGACTTTCTCCCGTTTGGTATTTTCTGGAAAATTTTCTTTTGTTGCTGCTTCCCCAATTTTTATTAATGGCCTGCGAAGTGATAAGTTACCCAAATATTTTTTACAGGGAATATCAGGGTTTTAACTTTATTTATCGAATCTATTTTGTGTTGGCCGTTGGCCTGACAGTTTTTGGGCAGTGTACCTTATCCGATATGGCTGTGTGGAGCATTCTGTATATGTGCGTGTTTTTTCTGTATATCGGGGCCTTTGGCTTCTTTGAGACAAAGATTATCTCTCGTTTTGATCATAACAAAGTGGTTCTTCACTCCAGCTTATTAAAAACCATCAAAACGGCAATTGCATTATATGGGTGCGTAGTGGCTTTAAACCTGGCCTCCCGAAGGCTGTACTGGCTGTTCTTGATCAGTGCATATTTTGCGGTGGCTGTTTTTTTCGCAGAAATTTTTAACCAGATTAAGACTTTGGAACGGCTTAAAGAGGAGATCAATCAAAGTAAGGTTTCTCTTTTATTAAGTCAGATTAAACCGCATTTTCTTTATAATACATTGAATTCGATTCGTACGCTCATCCGGATTCAGCCGGAACAGGCAGATTATATGGTTTATGATTTTTCGCGTTTTCTAAAGGCTAATATGAATGCACTTGATAAAACGATGATTCATTTCAGCCAGGAATATGAGCACCTTCAATTTTATGTCAATATTGAGAAAACATGTTTTCCTAAATTAAATGTGGAATATCAGGTCGAGACTCAGGATTTTTATGTGCCGTCTTTGACAATACAGCCATTGATGGAGAATGCCATTAAGCATGGTGTACTGAAACGGGTGGAAGGAGGTACCGTAAGACTGCGCACATCTCAGGATGATAATTTTTGGTATGTAGAGATTGAGGACAACGGTGTGGGATTTGCATCGGAGGGTCCTGAAGGAGAGAGTCCTGACGGACACAGCGGCATCGGTATTTGCAACATAGAGCGACGTTTGGAATACTACTGTAATGCTGCTTTCTTTATTCATTCCGTACCGGGCCAAGGAACGTTTGTGAGAATTTCAATTCCAAAGAAAGGACAACATCATGGAGATTAAAACGATACTGGTTGACGATGAAATATTAGCAATGCGTTTATTCGAACTGGAATGTGCCAGGTTTGAAGATATAAGGATAATCGCAAAGTTTGAATCTCCTGTCAAAGCGATTGCATATGCAGAGGAGCATGATGTGGATATGGCAATACTGGATATAGAGATGCCTGAGATGAATGGGATCGAATTGGGAAAGGAACTTCGAAAACGCAGGAAGGATATTATTCTCATTTTTATTACCGCCCATACGCAGTATGCGATGGATGCCTATCAGATCCATGCCCCGGTTTATCTGGAAAAACCATACAGCTATGAAGATCTGGCCTATGCATTGGAGACGGCCCGGTTAATTAAAAAAAGTAAAATAAAAACAACATTTATACGTACATTCGGATATTTTGATGTGTATGCGGGAGAACAGCTGGTCTATTTTGCAAATAAAAAATCAAAGGAACTGCTGGCTTATCTGGTTGATCGACAGGGGAACTCTGTAAATAATGAACAGGCGATTGATATATTGTGGGAGGAAGCTACAAATGATAAAAAATACCAAAGTAAGTTCCGCAGAGTCGTAAAGGATCTCCGGGATACGCTGTCACAGTACGGAATCGGGGAGATACTGATAGAGCATCCTAATTGCAGGGCCGTCGATGTAGGAACCTTTGAGTGTGACTTCTATCAGTGGCTTGAAAAGAACGATGAGAGTCCCTGCAAGTTCAATGAAAATTATATGGCGGAATATAGCTGGGCCGAGGAAACAATTGGGTTTTTAACCTGTTGTAGCTTCGGGCGGCAGTGAAATTTGTGTCAGGAGAGGAGTATAATGGGGCGATTTTCATATGCGGAGCAGAACGGCGGTCAAAACGCAAGCGGACATATTGTAATTATATCAATTGGGAGTATTCTTGGAGCGGGTTTATTCTGCGGTTTGACTGTTATTTATGACATGATTGGAATCCATATGGTTCCGCTTATTATTTTGACAGGAATTCTGGCAGGTATTGTCAGTTTGTTTTTAATGGAAATGAATCTGGCCGGGCCCCCAGACTGGAATTACGCACAGATCATGCTGGATATTTATGGGCCGGCTGCAGGGCATTTTGCTGTTTCTGCCTATATAGGGGCTATGGTGGTTGGTCCGGCCTCTGAAATTATCGCAGCAGGGATGATACTATGTGAAATATTTGAATGGCTGCCGCTATTTCCGGTATGCCTGATGCTCTGTATTGTAATATTTGCAATCGATTCTATGTTTGGGAAACATGAAATTTTTAACTTTTATACGGCATTTTTTAAAATACTGGCAATCATGGTGTTCTGTTTTATAGGATTGTTTGCAGTCTGTCATTTATTTAAAGGCGTATTCTACACGACAGAGGTTCCATGGCCCATCAATTTCAGCGGCCTTGCCAGAGGCTCGATCGCGTCCTCGGCATGCGCGATTTATGGTTCAATTATGATTTATGGAGGAATTGAAAGTATCGGATTTTTACTTTACAATACGAAGAAAAGCAGTGAAAAGATTGCTACAGAAACACTTAAGATTGTATTTCGTGCAATTGTAATTAATGTAATATCAGTGCCCATTCTGGCCGGAATTATGACAATAGGAACTGAATCGGATGTTAGTATTTTTATCAGAGCCCTTAAGCTAATCGGGTGCAATCCGATTATTGTTGAATGCTTTCGAGTTATTATATTTCTGTCGGGCAGCGCCCTAACCATTACAAGTATGCTCCCGACAACGCAGATGCTAAAAAACCAGCTCATCAATGTGCAGAACAGTACACGTCACGGTGATACTTCCATAGAAAATCGAAAAAAGATGATCAATTGGTTCATAAGAGGCCTGCTTCTTCTTTGCGTGGTCCAAACGGCCTGGCTGGGGGAGGCGGTATATAAGTATCTCTTTTTCTTTTCAGGATTCTGCTTCTGCGTGATGTGGAGTATGATTGCGGTGTCCTGCTCGAAATTCTGTGATAAATATGGAGATGGAAGTGAATGGAGAGTTCCGGGAGAAAAAATATTACGGATATTGACTCTCGCTGTACTGATATTTTGTTTTATAGAGTCAATAACCACCAAAATAGGACAAATTACGGTTCTGATGAGTCTTGTGTGGTTTATAATATCGCTTATAGGATATCGCCGCTTCCTGCGGTAATGGCGCCAGCGCCGGCCGTGCCGGCGTCCGAAGAAAAATTATCAAGGCTACTTGTAGATACAACAAGGACTATTTAAAGCATTTAATAATGGAAACCAGCTATCAGAATAACGATGGCTGGTATTTTTTTGCCCAAAACATGGAATAGAAGTATAAAACGCAAATAAAAGCAATACATAACGTTGCCGGTCTGGTAACGATTTTTCAAAAAATCAAAATATAAAGAGAGAAATACTTAGTAGAAATATAAAAAGAGAGGGTGGTTAAAATAAAAAACGATAAAGGAAATAAAGACACAGCTATAAGAATTAAAAGTATTCAAGCGAATAATCTGTTTAGGAAAAATAATGGAGATCAAGATGCGTTTTTAGGTGCCGGTAACGCAATGATTAATAACAGCTTATTTGCGGAATACATGCGAAAGCACGGAGTAACAGTAAACACGAGAAACTTTAGTTATGATTTTATTATTATGAAATTTGATTTCGGAATCAAAGGGGATGAAAATATTCCTAAGATGACAGAAAACGAATTACGGCATTATTTTTACGAGAATGGTGCAACTGTTACATGGGAGTCTTATGATAAAGAAGGCAATATAATAGAAGGGAAGACAAAGCAAATTCATTATAAAATGCTCATGCGCAGCACAGGTAAAGCCAAAGAAGGAGCATGTATATTTATCTGTGAAAAATTACATAAAAAGGCTCTCGATTATATTACCATGAAATTATATGATAAAATGCCGTTTAATAATGCCAATATAGTAGGGCTATCGGCATACAGCACTTTAATTACTGCTACAGCAATAGACTATATTTCAATCCCTTTAGCTAATATTTTTGTAGCAAAGGACGAATCGGTTTCCACCATGAAACAGGCTCTGACTGTGAAAGTTGAAAAAGTGCAAGAAATTAAGCAGAAATTGGATTATAGCGAGACTGAAAGCTATATTAACCAGTTTAACCTTACGTTTTATAAGATGAAGCAAAAGAACGACCCCAATTTAAAACAAATCCGAAAAACAAAAGCTGCTTTGATTGAGAAAGGTATAGAAATTGAAGAATGCCCTGTAAAAGAAGAAATTGAGTATGTAGAACGGTGTTATGTTGAGCGCAAAGATGAGGAATCAGCAATTGTTAATACATTATGGGATGGCATGGGACTGATTGACGATTCGATATTTCCGGATGATATGGATGGCTTTATCTATTGTAGAAGTCACTTCTTCAAATCCTGTCTCTTCAGGGGGAACATACAGCAATACTTTAAAGATTATTACGGCGACAAATTTGACCATGCCGTTGTAACTGATATGTTAGGACGTGAGATAAAAGTCTCAGATATAAAGGTTGTTATAACAGAAAACTCTTTGAAATGGATGAAATTCGTTGATTTGATGGGAGGAACCTGTGAGTCGGCCTTTATGTATTATAATAAATTTATGAAGAAACATGGGGAGAGGTTCGCTATAGTAAAAACGGGACACAGTAGTAAATGGGGGGAATTACAAAGAAGTTCTTATCAGATGAATGGTAGCTTGCCGACTACTGATGAAGATATTTTAAAAGAGGTTGCGAAAGTAAGTATTGATTATTGTAGTAATTTGAAGCTGGACCATAATGCTTTTAGGGAACACTTGAAAATTACAGGAACATCAAAATACAGCTTTAATAATGTATTGTTGGCGCTAGATGACTGGAATGAAGACTTTAAACGTACAAAATACTTTAATGATAAAAAGGTAGATATCATTAGTCGATTTAAAAAAGAGCGCCTTCAATTGGGAAAATTATTACAGTATGGGGACAATCTGACGATATGTGGCAATCTTGTTTCTCTGCTAATGAAAGTTGTTGGAAAGGATTTTTTGCAAGAAGAATGCTTTGAATCTATAGAGGATGGAATCCAATGTTATACGCCCAGATTTAATGAGGGCGAGAGGATTGCGGGTTTTCGCAGTCCACATAATTCACCAAATAATATAGTCCATCTTATTAATGTTTATCCTCCATCCATACAAAAATATTTCCCCAAATTAGGAAAAAATGTCATTGTTATTAATGGTATTGGCACGGATGTGCAAAGTCGTTTAAATGGTCAGGATCTGGATACTGATGCAATATATGCCACTAATCAAAAGCAGATAGTTGAACTGGCGAGGAAGGCTTACAAAGAATATCCCACCATAATCAATGGAATCAAAAGTGTGGATATTAGCAGCTATAATAAAAGCATGGAGTCATATGCTAAGATGGATAATGCGATATCCGCTTCTCAATATGCGGTCGGATATGCTAGTAACATAGCTCAGTTAGCATTGAGTTATTACTACGATGGTGGAGGCAACGACCGTGAAATAGAAGATATATTTATAATTTGTTCTGTATTGGCACAGGTGGCGATTGATTCTGCTAAACGCAATTTTGAAATAGAGGTAGAACCGGAATTATCAAAAATCAGTCATTTCGCATGTATGAAGCACAAACCACAATATCCGAGATTTTATGCGGGAGTTCAAAAACTTAAAGCAAAATATTCAAAAAGAAGGAGAGTTGAAATGTTGGATTCTGATATTGGAGATTTCAATTGTCCTATGGATATTATATATCGAATTATTGATAAAGAGGTAATTGATTTAAGAAAAAATAAAAATTTGATTGAAGAAACAATATCTCTAGGGACGTTGGTTGCAGATGCGGTGGATATCGAAAATGTCGATAGAAAACAACGCCAAAAGGTTATTTCAATTGTTAACGATTATTCGAAGGTAGTTGGTTCTGTAAACAGAGAGCAAAAGGATTATCAGAATGTTCGTGAGAGGGAATTTAATGCATGTATGATGAAGCTGAAGAATATGACGATTAAGAGAAATGTCATGCACTCGCTTATCCAATATGCTTTCGAAAGGGAGAATGCTAAAATACGTGATAATCTCTTAACGGTTTTATTTGATAAAGACCAAAATATATTTTTGCAGTATTTTAAAAAAACGGAAAAAAGTCCACGCTAAACTCCTAAAAACCTTGATTTACAAGGGTTTTTAAAATCTACCTATGAAGATAGGAATGAAAGGAACGTAAGCTAAGTAATTCTCATCATTTAAGCCAGCGTGTCTTTCCAAACGAGGCACGCTGGTAGTACGAAAATATAGTAGCATGTAAAATGATCTCAGACATTTTTTGTTTCGTCTGATATCAATAAAATTTACAAAAATAGTTGTAATTTAAAAGGAGGAAAACAGAATGACACAGGAGAAATTAAGAGAGATATATAAGGAGAGACTTAAACGAGAAAAGCAGACCTATATTAGCGAGCAATTAAAGGTTGACGCATGTGTCTTATCGCGTTTTAAAGCAGGTAAAATCGAATTATATCCCCATCTGGCGAAGAGGCTGGAAGACTATTTAACGGCAAGCCAAAAGTAAATCTGACGAAAAAGATTCAACAGGGACAAAGAAAACACGTTCGATTCGTCTTTACTCTGCCGGGGCAAGATGGTATAATTTTGGTAAAGATACAGTGTGCGTGTAGGCTGCTGTATATGTTCTAGGAAGTGGGGGTATGGGAAGAAAAATTATGTGTCATGAATGCAATACAGTATTTGACGAAGACATCTTAAAATCTAAGAATAGTGAAAATACTTGCCTGGTCTGTGGTGCGAATTTGAGTGGAGATGAAAAGGGTGGGAAAGATAAACTAGATGAGCATTCCGATTGGATTACGTGGTGGTATTTAAAGGATAAGGAGTTTGGTGGTTTGTCTCTGTGGGATAAAATGCCATTACACCCAGAACAATTCGAAGTGGTGAAAGAATTTAAAGCACCGCCTGAAAGTAATCCGGGTGGATTAGATGAAGTGAAGCGTATTCTACGCACCTACATCCCCGATGCATTTGCCCCGGCAGCGGAAGAACCTGTAATACGCTGTCCTTACTGTTTTAGCACAGAATACACCTTACTTAATAAAGGCTATAGTTTATTTACAGGCTTTTTAGGCAGCGGAAAAATAAAACGGGTATGTAACCGTTGTAAGAGAGAGTTTTAAGAACAATTAGGAGTCTTCGCGTTACCTTATACAAGTAAAACTTTTTAGTGTATGAGTTGTGGTTAGATGTTCTAGGAGGTGGGAGTATGATGTATTTTGATGAAGTAATGATTTCAGAAGAAGTTCCTGAATTAAATAGTGTATGTTTTTGGTGTACAGATTGTGGTGGTGGGAGAGCTTTAGGGCTAGATAAGTTTGATGAGATAGTAGATGGCGAATACGTTATCCTAAAGGATGGTGTTACATTATCTTGTAGAGAATGTGGTAAAGTACACGAAGGAAGGAAGATCCTTTATAAGAAAAAACCAGTAGATCCAACAGTGAACAATATCCCCCACTGTCCGATTTGTGGCTCCGCCCAGTTACAGAAAATCAAAACCTCATCTAAAATAGCGGCAGGAATGACAGTAGGAGTCTTCGCGTTACCTTATACAAGTAAAACGTTCAAATGTAAAAGTTGTGGGTATATGTTTTAAAAATCAATTATTAATATGAAACATTTCAAAAAGGCACTTTTAATTAGGTGTCTTTTTTGTATGCAAAAAAAAGGAGGAAATATATTTGAGTAATAATAATTTTAATCTAATGTTGCAGGCAATGCTTGACAAGGTAAAGAGTATTGCAAACATAAAAAGGGATGTAAAACAAATTGAAAAGTCCATACCGCCTATCAAGTTACAAGGCGATATAGATTCCAAAAAGGTTCAAAGGCAAATTACTAATAAGTTGGCAAAAGTCCCAGTGACATTAAAAGTTGATGCCGATACTAAGCAAGCCGAGAAGAAGATTAAAGAGTTATCTAAAAATAAGCAGGTAAAGATTAAACCTAACGTAGATACGACCAGCATTAATGAGGCTGAAAAGCAATCAACATCTTTCTTCGGCAAACTTACGAATAATATTGCTGGTTTGAATGTATTTCGGATTATATTTCAACAGATTAATCAGGCAATTAGAGCAGCCGTAAGTAACGTAAAAGAATTGAATACGATAAAAACTAATATTCAAATGGCCTCTAATACAAGCGGATTTGAAGTGGATGGTATGTTCCAGTCCTATAATAAGCTGGCAAAGGACTTGAAATCTACAACAATAGCAGTTGCAGAAGCGAGTAATGAGTTTATAAGAATGGGTGAATCCGTTGCAAATACAGATACTCTAATCACAAATTCACAAATGCTTTCTAAGATTGGAATGATTAATTCGGCAGATGCGGCGCAGTATTTAATATCGAGCATGAAAGGATATCAAATTTCAGCAAAAGATTCAGTAACTATCGTTGATAAATTAACCAGTGTTGATATGGAGGCGGCTGTATCAGCAGGAGAGCTTGCTGAAGCCATGAGTAAAACGGCAAACTTAGCAAGAGTCAGTGGCGTGTCCATGGATAATTTAATCGGATATATTTCGGAAGTCGCGGAAGTAACGCAAAAGTCGGCAAGTGTAGTAGGCACAAGTTTTCAGTCGATCTTTTCACGTATGGGAAATATTAAACTCAATAAATTTATTGATGATGACACAGGCGAAGATTTATCCGACGTAGAAGCTGTATTAGGAAGACTTGGAATTAAATTAAGGGAAAATGAAACCACATTTCGTGATTTTGATGATGTGTTAAAAGAGACGGCGTCCAGGTGGGGAGAGTATACAGACGTTGAAAAGAACTCAATAGCTGTCGCTTTAGGCGGCACGCGTCAGAGAGAAAATACTATTGCTTTACTAGAGAATTTCGATAGGGCGCTCCAATTATCGGAAACGGCCGCTAATTCTGCCGGGACATCGCTCGAGCGTTATGCAATTTATCAGGATTCTATTGCCGCTAATACAGACCGCTTAACTGCTGCGTTTGAATCATTATCAATGAACACATTTAGCGAAGACTTATATAATGATATATTAAAGGCTTCCACTGGACTGGTTGAATTTGTAGATAAGACAAACTTACTTAAAGGTTCATTAGCCGGCATTGCTTCTTATGGTGTTCTAAAGACAATTACTGCTATAGGGGCTGGTATGGTATCAGCAGCCAAAAGTACGGCTCAATTAACTGCTGTAATGAAGATGTTTGATAATGGACTGGATACTGATAATTTACAAGCAATAGGTAGAGCTACAAAAAACTTATCAGATTCCCAATTAAAGTTAGTTTTATCAACAAAAGGCTTAACTAGTGCACATCGATTATATATACTTAAAGGACGAGGAGTAGAAGAGCAGAACCGACAATCCACCCTAGCGACATTAGGCTTCGCTCAAGCAGAAGACAAGGCAACTCTTTCTACCTTCTCATTAAAAGGTGCATTAAACTCACTTAAGGCAGCATGGGCGGCAAATCCTATTGGTATGTCAATAATGGCAATAACAGCCGCTGTTTCTGTTGGAACAATGGTGTTTAGCAAATACAAGCAGTCCCAGGAAGAATTACAGCAGAATACCAAACAAGCTGCACAAGCCTATGCCGAAGTATCCAAATCAATTGAGTCATATGCCACACGCTATCAAGAGTTACATACCGCATTATTGCAGGCACGAGATAACGAAGAAGAGACATATAACATAAAGAAGCAATTACTCGGTTTGCAGATTGAACTGAACGAGCAGTTTGGTGAGGAATATGGAAAGGTAAACCTTCTTTCAGATGCCTACCGTGACCAAACAGATGCAATCAGAGCTTTAAATAAAGAGGCTGCCCAAAGATATCTTAATGAGAATGAAGAGGGTATTAAAGACGCAACGGAAAAAATGACTAAGAATAAGCACTACAATCTTAGTTACACGGGAATGGTCGGCACAACAGATGAAGGTAAGGGACTGTTAGAAATTGCTGAAAAGTATAAGGATGCCGGAATTACCGTGAACGATGAATTGGGGACAGGGGACTATTCACAATTCTCAATTCATCTCTCTGCCAATGCCGAGGATGCCTATGATACAATTAACAAGTTTGAGACGGATGTTAGAAATAAGGCTAAAGAACTAGGCAATGAAAATATTTATGATGATGTACTTGAAATATCATCAAAAGAACTTAATCGTTCCAAAACAATTATTGATGATTATGGAGAACAGTACAAAAAGGGATTAACAAATCAGATTATAGTAGATGAGAAATTATCCCCACAGTTTGGGATGGCAATTCAGGCTGTAGAAGATTATAATGAGGCGGTTTTAAAGAGCGAAGACCCATTTAATGATGAAAAAGTGCAAGCTGCTTATCAGAATTTACAGCAGATAAAATCTGGTATACAGGATAATGAAGAAGAATGGGGAAAATACGCGTCCATAACAGGTGAAGTGTTTGAACAAGCCAATACAGAGGCTTATGAATACGCAGAAAAACTGAAAAATGGATCATTCGATAAAGGAATTGCTGAAGTGGCTGATAAGACGGCTACCGAATTAAAAGCAATCTATAACGCGGGCGATGCAGATAACCCATTTGTACAGCTTGTACAGGGGGCAAAAGAGTATAATCTGGAACTTGAAGATGTCATCTCGATTTTAGAGCAGCTCGGATATATCCAAAAAGAGACTTTTTCAGATTCAGGAGAGGTGAAATACGATTCACTGGAAACAATGATTAGTAACGTGAACAGTCTGTCTGAGGGATTTGAGTCACTGGATAAAATCATGGCATCCATTAAGGGAAAAGGTAAATTCGACTTCTCCCTATTGGACGATAATAAGTTTAAAGAGAATTTTTCCGGTTTAGGGGAGGCTTACACCGATTTCATTTCCCAAATATCCGAGTCACCAAAGGATATCGCTGCTTGTCAGAGTGCTTTTAATGAATTGCTCGGGGCGTGGATTGAGTCTGAAGAGGTTCTGAAAAACATTTCAGATGAAACCTATGATACTACTACAGCAATGCTTGAAAACATGGGCGTAACAAATGCAGCAGAGGTAGTAACAAATGCACTTGCAATTAAAAAAGCGGAAGCGGCATGGGCAACGGAAGACTTATCAAACAAAACACGGGACGAGATTTATTCACTTGCTGATGAGATTGGAATAGTAGACAATGCACAAGATGCGTTTTTCTCCTATATCGCTCAAAAAGCTCTGGATGAGGCGATAAATACAACTGGTGACATCAATGCTTTAGCGCAGGTTTGTAAGGCATTAGGCTTAGCGGCTGATGCATGGAAAAGATATTATGCAGCTAAGATGCAATTGGCAGACATAGCTTCCGGTAAGTCGGTAGCAACTCCACATGGTTGGGGAGGAGAGTTATCAGTTGATGATTGGAAAAAACAACTGGAATCCACTCAGGCCGAAGCCTTTAAAGATAGCGCTCAGAAGCTTGAAGATATGGCTAAATCAACTCCTGAATATGGCGGCGGTACTAAAACAGGCAAATCAGGCGGTGGCGGCGGTTCCAAAAAAGCAAAAGAGGAACAAAAGAAAATCCTTGACTGGATACCGGCAGCATTAGACCATGTTGAGAAGGAACGGCAAAAGGTTGCAGATATCATAGATGACGAGAATACAGCATATGAGAAGCAGTTGTCCCTTATGAACGAATTGCTTGCCAACGATGAGGAAGTAATACGGGTAAACAAAGAAGCACTTGATATCTACCTGAGCCAGTGGGAAGCAATCCGTCAGAAAATCATTGAGGTATTTGGCGAGACTGAAGGGAATGCACTGATTGGAAAAATCATGATGGGGAATACCTCTCCTGAAGAGTGGAAAGACGAGTTCAGTTATGCTCCCGACGATAAAGCCATGGCTGCTAAGATAAAGCTCTTGGAGGATGGTTCGGAATATTGGAAAACCTACATAGAGCAGGATGAAAAATACAAAGACAAAGTAAAAGAACACTCCGAGGATATTAAAAAGCAATTCGAAATCCGTGTAAATATTATTAAGGAATCTCTGGAAGAATTAAAAGACGAGATGAGTCAAATCGAGTCGGAAATAAACCTGAAAGAGATTACAGGCCGTATTATTACAGAGTCTGACTACCGGGATATGATTAATCTCGCAGATGACCAGATAGACTTACAGTATGAGCAGATTGACGCTTTAGAGGAATATTTAAGCGAATTGCACGAAGGAAGCGCTGAATGGTACAATGTCAAGTCTCAGATATCAAGCTGTAAAGACGCCATAAGGCAATGTGAAGAAAATCAGGCGAAATGGAATGAAGAAATTCTGAATCTTCCTGTACGGAGAATTGAGCGGTATTTGGAACTGCTTGGATTTATCAAGCAAGACCTCAGCAATTTCATCGATGAGCAATCCAGCCTGGGGAAAGATATTTCACAGGAGCAATTACAAAAACTAATCGAATTATCCTCTAAGCAAATTGATAAGCTGAAAGAAGAACACGAGGAACTGGTTAAAAAACTGTCTAATTATGATTACGGCAGCGACAAGTTTAATGAAGTTCAAAAGAGTATTCAGGACTGTGAAAATGAAATGTCCTCTCTCATTCAGGAGCAAATCCAGTATAACAAACAAATCTTGGATATCCCCCTTAACAAACTCAATGATTTAAAAGACCAGCTTACCGGCATAAAAGGTGCATTGGATGGTGTAACAGACGATTATGACACAGCCATTTCCGCTGTCATAAATACGATTGAGAAAGAAATCGATAAATATAATGACATGACAGAGGCGGCAGAAAAATCCTATGAAGCAAGGATTAAACCATTACAGGATGAATTGGATTTATTAAATAAAACCAATGAGGCGCGTCAAATCCAGTTGGGAGTCGAGCAAAGCCTGTACGACCTGGAACGGGCTAAAAACCAGAAAACAACACAGGTTGTAGAGAATGGCGAAATTGTTTACCGGGAAGATATCGATGCTGTCAGGAATGCCAATAAAGCACACGAAGATGCACTATATAACAAAGCGAAGTATGAGCTGGAACAACAGATTAAATCCTTGGAAGAAGAACGGGATGCCCTGTTGGAAAGCTACGACGAACAGATCGACAAACTAGGTGAAGTTAAAGACAGATGGTCGGAAATAGCCGATAATATCCGGAAAGCGAATGAGGCTGCTCTCGCATCCGAAATCTTCGGCTCTGGTTGGGAAATCAAAGTCACGACCGGCGAAGACAAAGATATCTTTGATGCAATGGTGAAGAATTATGAGACGGTAGAAGCACAGAAGGAAATGTACCAGAAACAGATTGATGCGACTGAAAAGGTATCGTCTCTTATGGAGCAGTACATTGCCGCATTCCAGGATGGTTCCATGAGCTATCAGGACGTTCTGTCTAAATTCGACGAATTAATTCTCGCTGCAAAGGATGGATTTTCATCTCAGGAATACCTTGATGCGATATTAAACTCGACCGGTAATAAAGATACGGTATCTGCACTGGAAAACATTCAGAACCAGATGTCCGGTTCCTATAATGATTTTAAGGAGTATCTGAAGGTTGCTAATACAAACAGCGAAACAATTTCAAAGTACACTTCTACGTGGGAGGAAATCAAAAAGACCTTAGAGGAACAGCTTGCTACATTAAAGAAGCTGGCCGAGGAAGAAGCAAAAAAGGTAAGCAATTCTAAACCATCGTCAAGTGGCGGAGGTGGGAAAGGCCACTCTTCTTCAAAAGGCCCCAACTGGAATACCCCGGATGGACCTGCCACTGGCCCAGCTAAAGAGATTGAGGAGAGGGAAAAACAAAAGAAATCTCTTCCGGCCTATAAAGATGGCATTGAAAATGGTGCGATACAGAAGGAAGACTCCGATGTTGTTAAAAAGCTCAAAGCTCTTATGACGGGTAATCACGATGACAATGCAGTTCCTATAATTGCTCATCCGGGTGAGGTTGTACTTAATGAAAAGCAGCAACGCATGCTTATAAGCAATTTCGAAAATATTCCGGTTTCATTACCGACGCCACCACAATTTGTCTTTGCGTCAGATTCAGTTGATAGGCTAAGAACATTCAATTTTAATATGGGTGATATCAACTTGAATAGTGTAGATAATACCCAGAAACTGGTTGATACGCTTTCCCGGGAATTTGAAGGGGCATTACGCCAGAGTCTTTCCAAACGTTAAAAGAAGCGAGATATACGGTGAACCAAGTAAGAGAAAGGCGGAAACAATGAACTATTCACAATTGGCTACTAAATTAGCAGATAAAGTAACAGTACAAATTTACGAAATGATTAAGAAGAATGAGAGATCAGATAAAACATTTACGGCAAGGGTAACAGAAATTATCTCTGCCTATAAAATTCGTGTGCAATATTGTGGTAGCTCTTACACAGTATCAACAACTATTCCATGTTCTGTCGATGATTTCGTACGAGTTTGCGCTCCTTGCAATAACTGGCGTGAACTGTTTGTCGTGGAAAATAAAACTAAAAGATGCAGATAAAATTTTAATCGATAGTGGTGCTACTGCTGGACGGTAGCAACTTTTTATATATGTAATAGAGGTGTTAATTTGGGAATTGAGTTAGAGTAAATTCCAGTGCGGGACTAAATTCCACCAGCCACATTCAAAAAATGTGAAAAGTTTACTTCCAGTCCGACAGCAGATTTTTATAAGTTAGTTCGTGATTGAAGCGGCTCAGCTTAGGCGTCAGATTAACCTCATCGGGTGAAACACGCTTAAGCTGAAGTGCTTTCACGGTGTTTTCACCGAATGATTCCAACGCAGAGTCATAAGGTGTTTTACATCCAGACTATTCCTGGGAGTGGAGTTGATATGGTTCACAATCATATTCACATCCCATTGAGTCGGATTTTTACACAGGTATTTGGCAATGACCTTGAAGGAATATCCTTTATTCAGAGAGTTTTCAATGTAGATACGGTCATCAAGGGGAAAATGTTTCTGGTTACCGGGAATATAGTTGCTCATTAAATCTCCTCTTACTGCTGTCAGAAGGAAAGATGACCGCCTCATTAAAGAGAGAAATATATAGTAGATTATTGTCTGACGTGGTAAAATAATATAAATAATGTTCTGAGGTGTTTTGGAAAAGAAATATAAAACGAAATGGGATATATTAAACGCAGACGTGTATGCTTATGTAGAAAAGATTAATTAATTTTAGTATTATGATATAAGAAAAACAACTTATTATAATGGGAGGACGAGAAGCAGAGTGGGCATTGGACGAGAATGAATATATTCGGCGTTTTGCAAGCGAGTTTACACGCCCCAGAGGTGTTTGGTGTAAGAATGAAATGCTGTTTTCAGAAGAAGCGAATAATGTCAGGAGGATTAAATATGTCAAAAGATGCTATACCCACAAATGATAACCAGGAAGACTGTATCAAATCTCCATGGTTTAAGAGTAAAACAGTAGTCCCGCACAACCTGCCGAAATCTATTGATTACAAATTTGCATGGAATGAGACAGGACTTCTGGAGGTAGACGGCGAAGAACCAGCTTTAGAAGAGCCGAAAGAATAAAATATTTATAACGCATATCGACAGGGTGAAATAAATGAGAAAAGGATTTTGGAAAAGTCTATCGTATGAGGATAAGTTTGATAGAAAATATGCTTGTTGGACACAAAATCATAAAGGATGGCGAAAATATAAACGCAATAATCGAAGAACAGCAAGGCGAAAACTAAAAAAGGTATTGAGCTTATGAGGTTATGGACAATCCAGCCAGTAGAGGTATGGACAAAACTAGTGTCGGACAAAGTATTTCATTGTGATCCTGAAAAATCTGTATTAATCAGTGATGCAGATGCAACGCTTAGTTTCAAGGAGCCTTATGACTGGATAGTACGGCAAATGAGGCAGCGCATTGGCGAGGAACCAGAGGGGGTTAAGTACCCGATATGGGCTTGGCATACTAGAAATTGGGAGCATAAGAAACCTGACCTTAGATGCTGTGGATACAATGAACCGGGGACTAAATGTGTATGTATTGAATTTGAGATTGATGACAACAAGGTATTGTTAAGTGATTTTGATGGATGGCATTTCGTTTTAAGTAATGGATATTATGATCAGAGTGGCTCCGAGGATGAGGCAGAGTTTTTCAACAACAAAACCCCGAAACACCTTATAAAATAAGGGATCCGGGGCAATCAAAGAGTAGCGGAAGGGAGATTCGAACTCTCGACACTACGGGTATGAACCGTATGCTCTAGCCAACTGAGCTATTCCGCCATATTTTGTTTTGAATGGGGCCTATAGGGCTCGAACCTATGACCCTCTGCTTGTAAGGCAGATGCTCTCCCAGCTGAGCTAAGACCCCATTGCTTGTCACTCAATCGCGACTGCTTAGATAGTATAATATTTATTGTTCCAATTGTCAATACTTTTTTGACAATATTTTATAGAAATTTTCTTCTCTTTTTGCTATGAAGTATGATATAATTAAAAACAGTGAGTAAATAAAAGGTTTTGCGGTCTACTGCCTGCCGGCGGCCGCTTTAAAAATATACAGAACAACGGAGGCTGTGATGTATTATTTTATCATAAATCCCCACTCCAGGAGTGGATATGGTTTTAAAGTCTGGAAGAGAATTGAAAAACTGCTGAAGCTGGAGTGCGTGGAATACAGGGCATTTCTGACGGAAAGGCCAGGACAGGCGGCTGAGTATGCCGACCAGCTGACAAAGGGCTGTCAGGAACCGAGAATCATTGTAGTTGTCGGCGGAGACGGTACGGTTAATGAAGTGCTGGACGGTCTTTCTTTTTGCAATACAATTACCCTGGGGTATATTCCCACCGGTTCCGGCAATGACCTTGCAAGAAGTCTCAGGCTCCCGCGTTCCCCGCGGAAATGCTTAAAAAAGGTACTTCGGCCGAAATATCATAAACTTATGGACTACGGTGTTGTCACCTATGGAGATGATGTGGTAAAACACCGCAGATTTGCCGTAAGCGCAGGCATTGGTCTGGATGCCGCCGTCTGTCACAATCTGCTTTATTCCAGAATGAGACCATTGTTTAACCGGATCCGCATGCAGAAGATGAATTATATTCTTGTCGGCCTGAAGCAGTATCTGAAGGCGAAACCGACAAAGGGGTATATGCTCCTCGACGGCAGCAAGAAAGTAGAATTTAATTATATTTATTTTATATCTGCGCATATCCATCCATTTGAAGGCAGCGGCTTCAGGTTTGCGCCGAAGGCAGACTGCAGCGACGGCAAGCTGGAGGTTTGTGCGGTGAGCCATGCCTCAAAACTGCAGGTTTTATTTATTTTGGGCCGTTCACTGCTGAAACGCTCCCATAATAAAGGACTTCGCACTTATCAGTGCCGGGAAGTTCAGATCCATACGGACAGGCCGATGGCAGTCCATGTGGACGGGGAGAGCTGCCTGTACCAGAGTGACCTGCATATACGGTGCATTGAACGGAAAGTCAGAATCATAGTATAGGAATGTGTGATAATGTGTGGCAGGAGGCGCCGGAAATTTTGGCGGAACTGTCATAGATATTGCAGATGCAACAGATAATATAGGACACAGAAGCTGCGGTAACAAAATCAGACACAATATGACAGAAAGGATACACATTATGAGAATCGGACAGGGATATGATGTCCACAGACTGACGGAAGGCCGGGATTTAATTCTCGGCGGAGTAAAGATTCCATATGATAAAGGGCTTTTAGGGCATTCGGATGCCGATGTGCTTGTGCATGCCGTGATGGACGCGCTGCTGGGGGCGGCTGCACTTGGAGATATCGGAGAACATTTTCCCGATACGGATCCTGCATACAAAGGAATTTCCAGTATTGAACTGCTCAGGCATGTGGGAAAGCTGCTGGAGGAGAATTGTTATATTATAGAGAATATTGATGCGACAATCATTGCCCAGAAGCCGAAGCTTAAGGAATACCGGCCTCAGATGGTAGACAATATTGCCGGGGCATTGGGCATTGAAAAAAGCCGTGTGAATGTCAAGGCTACAACGGAAGAAGGCCTGGGCTTTACCGGAAACGGCGAAGGAATTTCATCGCAGGCAATAACCTTGTTGACGACAGTAGATAATTACTGTTATGATAGGGAAATGATGAGAGGGGCCGGCTGCGGAGGCTGTTCCGGCTGTTCGGCCAACCGGCTGACGGAGGAATAAGACAAACCCGCAAAAGACAGATTTAAACCGGAACCTATTAATATAAGGAATAACAGGAGAAACATAATATGAAAATTTTTAACACTCTGTCCAGAACAAAGGAAGAATTTATCCCATTGGAGGAAGGCAAGGTTAAGATGTATGTATGCGGCCCTACCGTATACAACTTTATTCATATCGGAAATGCAAGGCCGATGATTGTATTTGACACGGTGAGACGTTATTTTGAGTATAAGGGATATGATGTAAATTATGTATCCAACTTTACCGATGTCGATGATAAGATTATTAAGAAGGCGATTGAAGAGGGCGTTGATGCCGATACTATTTCCAAACGGTATATTGAAGAGTGTAAGAAAGATATGGCAATGATGAATGTGAAGCCGGCCACCACCCATCCGCTTGCAACGGAAGAAATCTGCGGTATGCTTGACATGATTCAGGATTTGATTGATAAGGGCCATGCTTATACAGGCAAAGACGGCACCGTATATTTCCGCACCAAATCATTTAAGGAATACGGGAAGCTGTCTCATAAGAACCTGGAAGATTTACAGTCAGGCTTCCGTGAAATTAAAGTGACGGGTGAGGAAGACAAGGAGGATCCGACCGACTTTGTCCTCTGGAAACCGAAAAAAGACGGGGAACCTTACTGGGAGTCACCATGGTGCAACGGCCGTCCCGGCTGGCATATTGAGTGCTCCGTTATGTCGAAGAAATATCTTGGGGATTCCATTGATATCCACGCCGGCGGAGAAGATCTCGTATTTCCTCACCATGAGAACGAGATTGCGCAGAGTGAGGCATCCAATGGAAAAACCTTTGCTAAATACTGGATGCACAATGCATTCCTGAATATTGACAACAGAAAGATGTCCAAATCCCTCGGCAACTTCTTTACCGTAAGGGAGATTAGTGAAAAATATGACCTTCAGGTACTTCGGTTCTTTATGCTCAGCGCACATTACAGAAGCCCGCTCAATTTCAGCGCGGAGCTGATGGAGGCATCCAAGAACGGCCTGGAGAGAATCCTCACGGCGGTTGAGAAGTTAAATGACGCGTTAAAGGCGGCAGAAGGAGAGCTTACAGAGAGCGAGAAAGAGAATATTACTTCCGCTAAGGAATTTGTTCAGAAATTTGAAGCTTCCATGGACGACGATTTCAACACGGCAGATGCTATATCCGCTGTGTTTGAGCTGGTGAAATTCAGCAATACGACAGCATCGGAAAACTCGTCAAAGGCTTATCTGTCCTGGCTGAAAGAGACCATCGAAAAGCTCTGCGATGTACTCGGAATTATCACGGAGAAGAAAGAAGAGATTCTGGACAGTGAAATTGAGGATATGATAGCCCAGAGACAGCAGGCCAGAAAAGACAAGAATTTTGCGCTTGCAGACGAAATCCGCGGAAAGCTTCTGGAGATGGGAATTGTCCTGGAGGATACAAGAGAGGGCGTCAAATGGAAACGTGCCTGAATTGTTTTAAAGAAGCAATGAAACTGAAAGAAGTAGAGGCCAGGGAATATTCTCCCCTGGCCTTGGCATATCTGGGGGATGCCGTTTATGAGCTGGCAATCCGGACCTTTGTCATGAATCACGGCAATACCCAGGTCAATAAGATGCATAAAAAGACAGCAGGACTTGTGAAAGCGGAAGCCCAGGCCAATTTCTATAAGGTTCTGGAGGAAGAGCTGACCGAAGAGGAGAAGGCTGTTTACAGGAGAGGCCGCAATGCCAAATCGGTGACGATGGCAAAGCATGCGACGATGAAAGATTACAGGATGGCCACCGGGTTTGAGGCTCTGATGGGGTATTTGTACCTGACGGAGCAGATGGAGCGGATGGCGGAGCTTTTGGGACACGGGCTTAAGAAGCTGGGAGAATTGGAAGAAGATGCACAGGAGTGCATCGGAGCAGGAGAAAACACGTGAGATTTGAAGAATTGACAATAGAAGGCCGCAATGCGGTACTTGAGGCATTCCGTTCCGGTAAAACGATAGACAAGCTGTTTGTACTGGACGGCTGCCAGGACGGCCCGGTGAAAACAATCACAAGAGAGGCCAGAAAACAGGACACGATCATTAATTATGTGGCCAAAGAGAGACTGGATCAGTTGTCTGAGACAGGCAAGCACCAGGGAGTCATTGCATTTGCCGCCGCATACAAGTATGCGGAAGTGGAAGATATATTAGAACTGGCCAGAGAAAAGGGGGAGCCGCCGTTTCTTTTTATATTGGACGGTATCGAAGATCCCCACAATCTGGGGGCAATCATCCGGACCGCGAATCAGGCGGGCGCACACGGCGTTATTATCCCGAAGAGACGGGCTGTGGGACTTACGTCTACAGTGGCTAAGACATCGGCAGGGGCCATCAATTATACACCGGTCGCAAAGGTGACAAATATTTCAGCCACTATCGAGGAGTTAAAAGAAAAGGGCTTGTGGTTTGTCTGCGCAGATATGGGCGGTGAGCTGATGTACCGTATGAATCTGAAAGGGCCGATTGGTCTTGTAATAGGCAGTGAGGGTGATGGAGTCAGCCGCCTTGTGAAGGAGAAATGCGATTATATTGCCTCCATTCCGATGAAAGGAGATATTGATTCCCTGAATGCATCGGTGGCAGCCGGAGTCCTGGCATATGAGATTGTAAGGCAGAGAATGGAATAAATCGGACGAAAGATAATATGTGCAGCAGGTATTTTACAGAAGATAAGAGATCCGGTATGCGGACAGAGATACATCCCTGTGATGAAGCAGCGGTTTTCACATCCGGAAGTGATGGAAGAACAGAAGCAAGAATGATGTATTGGGGGTTTCGCGCCCTGAAAGGGAATGCGGATAGTCTTGTTTTTAATGCGCGTTCAGAGACGGTGTCAGACAAAGTGATGTTCCGGGAAAGTTTTTTACACCGCCGCTGTGTTGTCCCTGCCGCCGGATTCTATGAATGGAACAGGGCGGGAGAAAAAGCCGTTTTTGAGCCGGAGAACAATGAAACACTGTATTTTGCCGGTGTTTACCGGATGGAGAAGGGAGTGCCACGGTTTGTGATCCTGACAACTCAGGCAAATGAATCGATGGTAAAAATCCATGACAGGATGCCGCTTATTATTAAAGAGGAACAGATAGAAGAATGGCTGGGCGGAATGGAGGGCTGCAAAGCACTGTTGGGACAGGTGCCGGAGAAACTGAAAAAATCCATGGAGTATGAGCAGCAGGCATTTGAATTTAACTGAAGTGGATGATGAGTGCATTTCGCGCTATGGCTGTGGACACAGGAAATTGGAAAAAGAGAGTAAAAAGAAATAGAAGAGCTTGAAATCTTTCCCGTCTGTGGTATAATTATTCACATGGGGACATAGCTCAGCTGGGAGAGCGCTGCGTTCGCAACGCAGAGACCGCGGGTTCGAATCCCGTTGTCTCCAGGCATCATTATTTGCGGCAAATTATTTTGCCGCTTTTTTGATCTCTGAGAGATACCTTCCATGAACGTGAAAGACTGTCTGGGAAGGATGACACTGTATTTCATCTGCGAAAAAAATAAAAATAATTGTAAAAAACTGTCACATATTTGATTTTAGATCGTTTATTAAGTGTAGACTTTTCCAGGTCTAAACTTTAGTTTCTTTCAATGGGGCCAGGCGCAATGCCTGGCTCCGACCCTTTCAGAGGGAGTCTTTAAAATCTGAGCAGGAATCTTTCCCTGTCATTCATTATATGGAATAAAGAGTAAGAAAAATGGTGTATAGACCAAATAGCGGATGCAAGCGAATTCAATTAGTAAATCTTTTTAAAGCAATACATATAAAGGCATATGACAATGGTATAATGCGAAGTAAGAACAAATCAAAGTTCCCAATGTATCACGACTAACTCACTTGTGACCTGCGCTTGTGAAACAAGAGTGTCAAGCACCCGGTGCTTATCGTCGAAAGCAACGGACTTCCAGTTCCGCAGACAGCCACTTAGGCTCTTTGTCAATAGTTGGGGTGGGATTTGTTAAAATCCCGCCCCAATTCTATGAAAAGGGCCCTTTTTATGTTTAGTTCCAGGTTTTACTGATTTTGGGCATGCCAAATAAGCCTCCGCATTACCGACCTTTTTATCCTATGATGTACAGTGAAGTATCCGGGTTCGGAACCGTTTGAAATTCCGGATTCCGTAGCTGCTCCGTTTTAATACCTTTATCTTGTTGTTAAATCCTTCTGTGGGACCATTTGTCAATCCGTATTTAAAGGCATTCAGGATATGCAATAAGCCATTTCTGAATTAGAAACAGAATAAGGTCAATTAAAGGCTGAGAAATCTTTAGAAAAATTATGTTTGTTATTAGATAAAGGTGTAGAGCTTTATGCTTCTCTGGATACTCCCCGGGAAGTTCAAGTCTTATTTCCTGCTCTAGAGGAAACTCTGACACTGCCAGATGATCTTGTGAAATACTTGGAAGACAAGTCTAAAGTTGCTGATTGGCAAGATGTAGCAGAATAAACAGAAACCGTTAGACGGTTGAGCCTATAAAATTTGGTACAAATGGCTAATAGAATTAGTAACACAAAAGTGACCGCGTCTTGCTAGGGCGCGGTCACGGAGCTATCTCCCATGCGTTTATGTAATGTTTCCGTATGGCGGCAATACCCTCCATATAAATTCGAATGTATGTGCAAAATTAAAACGTTTTAGAAATCAAATTATATGCAGTAATTACATAAACAAAAATAACAACTCCTATAAAGATAACTGCATCGCGTTTAGAGCCTTTATCATAACATTCTTTTGCATGTGTCAATAGTGTCAACCCCATAAAGAAAAACATAAAAGGCATGGAAATATCATAAGGTAACAATTTCATCAGGCCAATAGCACCAAAAATAAGCGTTGAAATAGAAAATATCGCTTTCCAAATTCGCATATATTTCACCTCCATCATAGATAAAAATTGCTTTTTATCGATTCGACAATTGTATCATGATAACCCTTCTTCAATTTACGTACTGCTCTGCAATTATGGTTTGCAAAACTTCCTCAATAAATTTTGAAGTTTTTTAATATCGATGGGCTTGGTAATGTAGTCATCCATACCACATGCTAAAGCCTTATCTACGTCCTCTTTAAACGCGTTGGCCGACATACCAATAATTACTGTGTGGCTATGCTTAGAATTCTTCGATTCCAAATCACGTATCGCAGCTGTCGCATGATAGCCATCCATAACAGGCATTTGCACATCCATAAATATAATATCATATTTATTGGTATCTGCCCGAAAGAATTCCAGTGCTTCGTTACCATCACTCGCTACATCTACATGTAATCCGTAATCGGTCAACAGAGTTTGAGCTATCTCCGCATTCAGGGTATTATCCTCCACTAACAGTATTCGCCCGGATGCTTTATCATGAGCAATTAATCCGTTCTGCTCCATCTGTGTATCCGGTGTAGGCATTAAGGTATTACGCATGGTTTCATACAAGCGCGATTTGAAAAGTGGTTTTGCTAAAAATGCCGTAATGCCAACCTCCCGAGCCTCATCCTCGATCTCTGTCCAGTCATAGGCGCTGAGAATAATAATAGGAAGGGTATCACCTACTTTATTTCGTATCCTCCGCGCCGTCTCTATACCGTCCATATCAGGCATCTGCCAATCCAGAATAACTGCATTATAATCTAAGTGTCGTTTATGGGCGGACTCTACATAGACTACAGCATCTGCCCCATTCAATACCCATTCACTGTGCATTCCGATTTCTTTCAGCAAAAGAACCGTGTTTTCACACACATCCCTGTCATCGTCCACTATAAGACATCGCAGATCCTTAAGCAGATCAGTAGCAATACATTCCTTCTGCTGTTCCTTTTGCATCGGAAGACTGACAGTAAATGTAGTCCCCTCATTCAAACGACTGGTGACTGAAATACTGCCCCCCATAAGATCCACAATACTTTTGGTAATCGACATTCCTAGTCCGGTTCCCTCTGTTTTGCTAACGGTGGAAGTTGCCGCCCGCTCAAAGGGTTGGAATATAACTTTTTGAAATTCCTCGCTCATACCAATACCATTGTCGCTAAAACGGAATACATAAAGAGAGTACCCTTCACGGTCATAAGGGGCCTGCTCCATACGTAAACTAATTTTCCCATTCTCTCTGGTAAACTTGATAGCGTTGCTCATAATATTTTGCATGATCTGGTGAAGGCGCAGAGAATCTGTAATGACAATCTCATCTTCAATTCCCAAAATAGATAAATCCAGTTCTAAATGTTTAGCTTTCACCTGCGGCTGAATAATAGAGATAAAGTCGTGCATGAAATCCGAAAGGCAAACCGGCTCCTTGTTTATTGTAAATTTTCCATTTTCAATCTTGCTCATATCCAATACATCATTGATTAGCCCCAGTAAATGGCGGGAAGAAGTGGCTATTTTATTCAGACAATCTTTAACCCGCTCCTTGTCATCCAATCTGGTACTGGCAATGGTAGTCATCCCTATAATAGCATTCATAGGTGTCCTGATATCATGAGATATGCTGGACAGAAATTGTGATTTTGCATCATTTGCTGCCTGTGCAGCTATCGCAATCTGTTTTTGGAGTGCAACGGCCTCTACCTCCCGTTTGGATAAGACATACCGATACAAAAGCAGCGTAACAACTATCACACTGATTAATACAGTAGTCAAAATAAACATAATCCGCTTATAAGAAAGCGATTGAAGGTATAAGGTGTCGAACATCAATATTGCATTATGAATAAGTATTTCCAAAGCGGTGTCAATCTCATCGAGCAGAGGTATAATGTTTTCCTTCACATATAGCATGACCGTTTCATCTGAAACCCCATCCTGCTCGCACAGTTCTATTAAATACTCCTGCTGTTCCAACATATCATTATACTGCTCTTTGAGCTTTACAGCGGCTGGAGGATCTGTCAGATACAGCGAAACTATTGTTTCCAATGCCTGATTGCTAGATCCTTGGTTTTCTGCTAATCCCCTCTTCACTTCGTCTAATGTATCAATGGTTCTGTCCGTACACAACCGCTCCACCGTTAAGCGAAGTTCGCGAGAATTAGTTTCCATTTTGCCCGCTGCGATAGCAACTGGGAAAGGATGCTCCTTGATATTTTCAAGTCCCCCAATAATACTGTTTGTGTAGGAGGCTGAAATTATATAGTATCCAGCCAACAATATTAAAAGAAAAACTGCCATTACCTTGGCTAATTTTTGATATCTATTTAATTTGTTTTTTAACATTAGTCACGCCCCTTCGAATAAGAAAATCCTTTTATGTGGTATTTGCTCTATGAGAACACTGATCTCCTTTGCCATATTCTTCCTGCATATATTTTTTAAGTATACCATCAAAATATATCTTATTCAATCTGAGTTGGTAATGTCGCGTACAAATACGTATTATAAAATAATCAATAGTGATGATCCAAGGTCGTTAAAATCATTAATTATATTGTACCTAGTTTATCTATTGAAGATGTGAAAGGATGGGGGGGGAAATGGCTCTACTTACGGGGGGCGAGTTGGTGAACTATGTACATTAAAATATTCTGATCAAGAACAGGATAGGTTATACATTCAACGCACAGAGATTAAATATAAGGATCAGAATGGTAAAACAGTGTATGCTGTAAGAGATTTTCCCAAAAGTGAAAGTAGTATGGATGGCATTGAACTTTCCAATTCTGCAATAAAGATTTTGGGGATGATCAAGCGCATGAATTTTCAAAATGGGGTAAAAAGTGATTATTTATTTTATGATAATGAGTATGGGAGATTAAAACATACTTTTTCAATAGGACACTCAGGAAAATCTGTAATAAGATTGATATTCCGTTTCGCTCAATGCACAAACTAAAAAAACGTATGCTTTGGAGTAATAAATAAAAATGATTTATTGGCTAATCAAAATATTATGTAAAAGTGTAACCAAATGTAATCACTAATTTCATCGAAAAAAACGAAAAAGTCCTTGAAAATCAAGGACTCTAAATAAGCTGCTGACGGGAATCGGACCCGTGACCTCCGCACTACCAATGCGACGCTCTACCGACTGAGCCACAGCAGCATCTGGTTATTTGAACCTTGAATAGTTTATCACGGTAACAGGTTTTTGTCAACTACCTTGTGGCAAAATTCTGCAAGCAGGTGCAGGTTATGTATAAAATCAACCCTGCTGTCTGCCGGTTAGCCACAGTCAAATAAAACCTGGGCAGGCAGCAGGAGATGATTCCAAAGAATTCTTTAATTTCCTCCAGGTCCGTCTTTTCTTGGACGTTCGGATTCCGGAAGCGGTTCTGTGCTGACCGGAAATTCATCCGGTACGTCGTATGTCGCATTGGAGGTTTTCGGCAAATCTATTTCGGGAATATTGCCGTCATCATATACATTTTTCATCAGGTTCACCATCCTTTCCTATAGCTTTATTAGTATCTGCGGATACGGAAAAACTATGCAGGTTTCAGTTGGGGTTAAGTTCTTACAATTTCACTAAAAACATAAATTATAGAAATAATAAAAACATTATAAAATATAAAAACACTCTTCCCTTTTTTATTATTTTATGATACAATATCAACATCTGAAAAAGTGATATACAGGAACGGGGCATTAGCGCAGCTGGGAGCGCGTTTGAATGGCATTCAAAAGGTCACGGGTTCGAATCCCGTATGCTCCATTATAGAGTTGAATTTATATACGTTAAAAAACATTATTTCGAGAGACTGTATTAACAGTGTTTGGAAATAATGTTTTTTTATGTGGGCATGACCTTGTTTCGGGTAGTCAAAGTCTCCATCTGCGCAACGGTATTTGGGAAATAAACAGATTTAGACAGAGGAATCCGGCAGGAATCAATCCTGCCGGAGGAGTATGAAAAAGTATTACTGCAGGTCCTGCCTGCTGATTATTATATTACAGAATAAATGTGTCGAAAGTTTGGAATCTTTGTGAAAAAAATGTGAAGACCTGTTAGAGAAAACGTATGAAATCTAATTGACAAAACCTGCCGCTCTCTTATATAATAGTATTGCTGTTTTTCGGTGATAGTATCTGTGTGGGAGTTCACCGGAGAACGATAAAAGCGGGTGTGGCGGAATGGCAGACGCGCTAGACTTAGGATCTAGTGTCCACGACGTGCAGGTTCAAGTCCTGTCACCCGCACTGAATTATAATTCTCAGTGCAGAGTTTAAGCGGCGGTATCATGAATGATACCGCCGCTTTTAATTTATCTGCCCCTTTTAACATCGTCTACTTCTGATTGACTGTAGGCTGAAATGCTGATATAATGTACTTGTACATTAAGTACAATTGAAGCGAGGGCAGTGGCTTATGGAAATTATTATCAGTAATAATGCCAACAAGCCGATCTATGAGCAGATTACTTCACAGATAAAGGCGATGATAATGAGCGGGGAACTGGCGGCCGGTGATGCGATTCCGTCAATGCGCGCATTGGCAAAAGCAATCCATGTCAGCGTCATTACGGTTCAAAAAGCCTATGAAGATTTGCAAAGGGACGGTTTTATCGAGACAACGGTTGGCAGAGGAAGTTTTGTATCGGCACAGAACAAGGAATTTTATCAGGAGGAGCAGCAGCGTATAGCAGAGGAACATTTACAGGCGGCTGCAGAAATCGGACGGACGAGCAATATTTCCCTTGAAAAACTGACGGAGCTGTTGGCAATGTTTTACCGGGAGGACGAATAGCATGGAGAATATATTAGAGCTGCAGCAGGTATCCAAGACTTATCCAAAGTCGGATTTTATTCTGGATAATGTAACTTTTTCATTGCCATACGGGGCTGTTTTAGGATTTGTCGGGGAGAATGGAGCAGGCAAGACAACTACGATTAGCTGCATTCTCAATACAATTAAAAAGGACAGCGGGACAGTGAAAATATTCGGCCGGGAAATGCTGGACTCAGATACAGATATGAGAGAGCAAATCGGCGTCGTCTATGACGGCGATAATTTTCCTTCTTACTGGAATGCAAGACAATTATCCAATGTGATGGAGGGACTTTATACGCAGTGGGATCATTCTTTGTTTCAGAGGTATTTAGAAGTCTTTCATTTACCGGACGAACAGAAAATCAAACATTATTCCAGGGGAATGACGATGAAGTTAGCTGTTGCCGTGGCTTTGTCGCACCATCCCCAATTACTGATTCTGGATGAGGCCACCAGCGGTTTAGACCCCATTATGCGTGAGGAAATGCTGGATGTATTTTTAGAGTTTGTGCAGGATGAAAGCCATTCGATTCTTCTGTCTTCCCATATCACCAGTGATTTGGAAAAGATTGCGGATTATATCACATTTATTCATAACGGAAGGCTGATTATGACCGCGTCTAAAAATGAACTGGCATATGATTTTGCTGTTATGCGCTGCAAAGAAAGCCAATTTCTCACATTGGACCCAGGCGATTTTCTTGCTTACAGGAAAAGGGATTTTCAGATTGATGTGCTTGTAGAAAACGGAAGAAAAGTACAGCAAAAATATAAGGATATTGTGATGGACCATGTCTCTGTTGATGAAATTATGCTTTTGCTGGTAAAGGGGGAACGGGTATGAGGGGGCTTCTTATAAATAATTATTATGCGGTTCGTGCCAATGCAAAAGTCTTTTCAGGCTTTATGCTCCTTTTGGGACTTTTTGCGGCTGCCGTAATCAGCCAATCGCTTCTCATCGGCTACATATTTCTCGCTGTGATTGGATTTTCAGTCAATATGAGTTCCAGCCTGCGCAAGGAGTTTATCTCAAAGTGGGGAAAATATAAATTGACGGCGCCAGTCAGGCGGGCGGATATTGTGAAGAGCCATTTTATCAGTCAGTTAATCTGGCTGTTTGTCGGAATGGCTTTTGCAGGCGCGGTGGTGGGGCTTTCATGGCTGTTACATGGTTTTCCCTTTGACCGAAATACGGATATTCTTCTTCTGTTTGCCGCAGGAGTTGGAATCAGTCTCCTGATGGTAGCAATCTTTTTCCCGCTTTTTTATTTGACAGGGGAAGAGCGGAGCGAAGTGGTATTGGGCATCAGCCTGCTCGCGGCAATCCTGATTTTTATGGGGCTTGTCAGCCTGATCAATCTGTATTTCGGCCCGGAACCGGCGGTATGGCAGGTGATTACAAGTGCGCTCATTTTACTTTTATGTTCGGCGGCAGCTTTTGCAGTATCCTATCCGCTGGCCGTCGTCATATTCAGGGAGAAAGAATATTGATGGAATACCGGACCGGATGAATAGACGGAGGACATAATAAGAATCTATGCTGGCAGTGAAAACAAAAAGGAGGAAAAGGAGCATGTACGAACTGATTCAGGCAGGAGAAAAGACATATTATATTAATTGCCCGGCGAAAATGGGGCTTTACAGACTGAATGACAGCGAGGTCTGTCTGATAGACAGCAGCAACGATAAGGATGCGGGGAAAAAGGTTCTGAAAATACTGGAGGCCGGCGGATGGAAGCTTAAGATGGTGATTAACACCCATTCCCATGCCGACCACATCGGCGGAAACAGCCTTCTGGCGCAGAGGACAGGCTGTTCCGTCTATACGGCCGGTCCTGATCTGGCATTTACACAGTATCCGGTTCTGGAACCGTCTTTTTTATATGGCGGTTATCCGTTTAAGGAGCTTCGCAACAAATTTCTGATGGCCCAGCCGAGCGGGGCGCTTCCCCTGACCCCGGAGGTACTTCCTGAGGGGCTGGAGATGATGGCTGTAAACGGCCACTCCTTTTCCATGTCGGCTATTAAGACGGACGACGGCGTGTGGTTTCTGGCAGACTGTCTGACCGGAGAAAATATCCTTGAAAAGTATCATGTATCATTTTTGTATGATGTCCAGGAGTATTTAAACAGCCTTGAAAAGCTTAAAACACTGGAAGGGAGGCTGTATATCCCGGCCCATGCGGAGCCGGTTGAGGATATTAGGCCCCTGGCTGAAGCGAACAGGAAAAAGATTCTGGAAATTGCCGGCATTATAAAGGAGATTTGCACAAAGCCCCGCGGCTTTGAGGAGATCCTGAAAGCGGTGTTCGAACACTACGGGCTTGTAATGGATTATAACCAGTATGTGCTGGTGGGAAGTACGGTACGTTCCTATCTCTCCTGGCTGCATGACAGGGGAGAGGCGGCTGCGGAAATAGCGGACAACCGGCTTGTGTGGTGCAGCGTTAATGACGGGACGAGTGATGGCGGAGCAATTTAAGTGCGGACCGACTCCACTGCGACGCTTCCGCCTCTCACAATTTCCATTCTGTTTGTAAAGCGATGTTCCAGAAGATGAGCCAGCTCATCATTTTCTTCCTCTGTCCTGACACTTTCTAACAGGACGGAGGAAGGGGAGTATCCGGCAATTTTAACCTGATATACGCCGGCAATCCTGAATAGCTCAGTCATATCCGCTTCGGTACAGTTTTGGATCTTGATAAACATGATTTCTTTTCTGTGGATGGCGGCATCGGTAAAATCTACCACCTTAATCACTTCAACACACCGGGCCAGTTGTTTTTTTACCTGCTCAAAGGTCATGTCATCGCCTGTCAGGCTGATCGTCATGCGGGATACGGTCCTATCCTCCGTTCTTCCGACCGTGAGGCTGTCCAGATTATAGGATTTGCCGGAAAACAGGCCGGAGATTCGTGCCAGGACACCGATATCATTTTCTACAAACAGGCTGATCCATCGTTTTTTCATCATTTATCCCTTCCTTTCTAATATCATATCGCTGAGCCGGTTTCCCGGAGGCACGATCGGCAGGACGTTTTCTTCCCGGCCAATAATAAATTCAATGACGGTAGGACCTTTTTTGTTCCGTTTTGCGCTGAGCAGGGCTTTGTCGATCTCCTCCTCGGCAGTTACCCGGATCCCGGCGGCGCCGTAGCTTCCGGCCAGCTTTATAAAATCCGGGATATAGTCAGGACAGTTCTCACCCGGGGAATTGCAGGGGAGGGGACAGCTTTTGCGGCGTTGGATACAGGTGGAGGAGTAATGCCGGTCAAAGAACATTTCCTGCCACTGTCTTACATTTCCAAGATAGCCGTTATTGAAAATACAGATAATGACAGGCAGTTCGTATGCCACGGCTGTAGCCATTTCCTGGACGTTCATCTGGAAGCCTCCGTCACCTGATATGACGATAACATCCGTATCCGGATTTCCAGCCTTTGCGCCGATTGCGGCGGGAAAACCGTAGCCCATGGTTCCAAGCCCTCCCGACGTCAGCATCTTCCTGCCCTCCCCAAGCTCCAGAAATTGTGTGGCCCACAACTGGTTTTGTCCTACATCGGTGGCAATAATTGCGCGGTCAAAAATGCGGTTGATGGATTGGATGATGCGCTGAGGTGTCAATCCGGGCTGTTCTGCTGCGAGAGGGTGTTCGCGTTTCCAGCCGTCTATCGTCCTGAGCCATTCTTCAGTACACAGCGGGCAGGCTTTTTCAAGAAGGGCGAGGATTGCCTCTTTTGCATCTGAGACAATCGGGACATCCACGGCAATATTCCTGGAAATGGAGGCAGAATCGATATCAATATGGACAATGGAGGCATTCTTTGCAAAATCTCCGATTTTTCCTGTGATCCGGTCGTTAAATCTTGTTCCGATGGAAAACAGGAGGTCACAGCTGCTGACGGCAAAGTTGGCGGCATAACATCCATGAATTCCGAGATTTCCAACGTAGAGGGGATGGGAGGAAGGGAGGGCGCCTTTACCCATGATCGTCGTGACTACCGGAATATTCGTCATCTCTGCCAGTCTTGCCATCTCTCGTTCCGCACCTGAAATGAGGACGCCTCCTCCCACTAAAAAGACGGGCTTCTCTGACTGGTTTAACAGTCCGACCGCCTTTTTTATCTGGCCCATATGGACGGAAACGTTCGGTTTACAGCCCCTGAGTTCGATCTGCTCCGGATAGATGCCGCTGCCGTTTTCCTGTTGGATATCCTTGGGAAGATCCACGACCACCACACCTGGTTTACCTGTATGAGCGATGTAGAAAGCTTTTTTGATAATACTTCCCAGTTCTTCCCTCCGCCTGACAGTGACCGCGTATTTACAGATGCTCCTTGTGATGCCTACAATATCAACTTCCTGGAATGCGTCGTTTCCGATGAGGCCCACGGGCACCTGACCGGTGAAGCATACCAGTGGGACACTGTCATAATTCGCTGTTGCAATTCCGGTGACAAGATTTGTGGCGCCCGGGCCGCTCGTCACCAGGCACACCCCGGTCTTTTTTGTGGAACGGGCATATCCGTCGGCCGCATGAACCAAGCCCTGTTCATGGCGCGGGAGAATGACATGGATACTCTTTTCTCCATACAGTGCGTCAAATAAGTCGATAGCCTGTCCTCCCGGATAAGCGAAAATGGTGTCAACGTGTTCCGCTTTTAATGCTTTAACAAATAATTCGGCTCCTGATATCATGATAGCTACCTCCTTCAAACGTCTTTATATTTAGAATGCATGCACTTGCTTGCATTAACGGGTCAGATTATGGCACTGCCGTCCGGCAGTGCCTGTTCTGTCAATGGCCCCTGAAAAGCCTGCCGGTTCTGTATTTTTTCACCGGACAGGTACAAAATGTTTATTTTATCTGCGGTATTCCGCCGACAAAGGTTTCCACACTTTTTCTGACAAAATCCCTGCGCTCCGCTTTGGTCAGATTCTCTCCGAAGGAGGCCTTCAGAAATGTAAAGCCGAAAGTTGCGGAGAAGATTGTCATTGCAAGACATTCAAAATCCTGTCGGGGAAGTTTGCCGCGATGTTCCATCTCCTCGAGATAGCCGGTCAGGGAGGAGAGAAAGGCCTGGGGGATTTTCATAATCAGCGGAGCCGTTTCCTCGTATAACTGGGGCGCTCTCAGCCCTATGGACAGGTTGACGAAATCGGGGGTGATTTTCTCCATGTAGGTGTTCATGAACATTTCCAAATCCGGCTGTAATTCCCACACTACATTGGTAAATACCTCCGGTGTCAGATTCCCGCGCCATTTTTCCTGCTCCATTCCGCTGAGGGCAATCTCTTTTTTGCTCTTGAACTTTCTGAAAAGAGTACATTCATTGACTCCGGCGGCCCTGGCAATATCTTTTGTGGTAGTTGCGACATATCCTTTATCTCTGATTAATCCCATTGTCGCATCTATGATTTTTTGGCTTGTAGCATCCATCTATTCACCTCGTGCAAGTGTTCACTTTCATATGATTTTACAGGCTGGGTTTCAAAAAGTCAATCTTTTTATATTTTCCGGGTGCAAAAAAGTTGCAGTTCAGCCTTCGTCCGAACTGCAACAAACGATCCTGCACGCTCCGCGCACAGGTCACCGTCATCAATTATGCACAGAAACGGCAAAAAACGCCTAGCGGAATACATCATGGCTGAACTGTTACGCAAAAAAGCCGGATATGAATCATCCGGCTTTTTTCTGTAGAGAACTGTCACACCGTAAAACGGTATGGTTAAAATTTCTGGAAATCTTCAACATTCATAACAAAGATTGTGGAACCGCCCACCTTCATATTCATCGGAACCGTCATATTGACAGTTGGGCAGCAGTTCCCGGCCATGGTTGGTGGTGTGTAAACCAGTTGTTCTCTTGTTCCTGACATCTTTTTGATAATGGTAATCGCTTCCTCAACACGGCTGTCGTCAACGCCCAGCATCAGAGTCGTACTTTTCTTCTTTAAAAAACCGCCCATGGTGGAAAGTTTAGTAACAAAGAAAGAATTCTGGTTTAATTCGTAAACTAAATCATCCGCATCCTCGCTTCCGATAATTGCCATAATCATCTTCATATTCAGCACCTCCTAACTCACTATTGTAACTATTTTACCATTAAATCGAGAAAATGGGAATAAAAAGTTCATTAAAATTATTTTTCCAAAATAATTTTGCTATTTCACTGAATATACGGCCGGGAAAATACCGGAAAATAAGGCTTTGCGGCTGGTCTTCGGGTTGACTGCGGAAAAGGAGTCCCGGGCAAGGAAAAGGCTATGTCCGTATAAATTTTACAATAGTCCGCCATATAAATACATGAAATAGCTGCAGGTTATAGCTGGAATAACTATTTCGTATATCTGGGTGACCTCCGGAAAATGGACATTTCTGTATAAATCTGCTATTATAGCAGACGTGCGTCTGCGTTTCGGGTGTTTGTCCCAGAAATACAAACACTTGGGAACAACCGCATTTACAGATGCTTAACAAATTATATTCAGGGGGAATTATCATGAATCAGAGAAGAGGCCAGTGGGCCAGCAATATGGGATTTATTCTGGCGGCGGCAGGATCTGCCGTTGGTCTGGGCAATATCTGGAAGTTTCCGGGAAAGACCGGAGCATATGGCGGCGGGGCATTTTTACTGTCTTATATTGTGATTGTGGCCTTGGTAGGCTTTCCGGTTATGCTGGCTGAACTTTCCATCGGAAGAGCTACACAAAAAAACGTTGTAGGGGCGTTTCACCAGCTCAATAAAAAATGGACGTTTGCAGGCGGAATCGGTGTATTGACACTCTTTGTCATTATGTCCTATTATAGTGTGGTAGGAGGATGGGTTCTTAAATATATTTTTGCCTACCTGGCCGAGCCGGGGTTTGGCAACGGAACCGTGTCTTACCAGGAATATTTTGTAAACTTTATCTCGGAACCGGTACAGCCGCTTGCATGGGGTTTCGTATTTCTGGTTCTTTGTATCTATGTTGTTGTGAAGGGCGTTTCTGAGGGTATCGAGAGGGTCAGCAAGATTCTGATGCCGGCTTTGTTCATCCTGTTAGTTGCCTGCGCGGTACGGGCGGTGACGCTTCCGGGTGCAGGAGAGGGGCTTTCCTACATGCTCACAATTAAACCGGGAAGCTTTAACCGGGATACGTTAGTAGGAGCGCTTGGACAGGCATTTTTCTCCCTCTCCGTCGGAATGGGAATCATGGTGACTTATGGCTCCTATGTACCGAAAAAAGACAATCTTGTAAAGAGCGCGGCCTGCATCTGCGTTCTGGATACGCTGGTGGCATTTCTGGCGGCTTTTGCAATTATTCCGGTTGTGTTTGTTACCCTGGGTGCCGAAGGCCTTGGTATGGGCGGAGGCTTTGCTTTTATGGCCCTGCCTGAGGTATTTGACGGGCTTCCGGGAGGAAGGATCTTCGGACTGTTCTTTTTCGTGCTCCTGTTTTTGGCGGCGCTCACCAGCGCAATCAGTATTCTGGAAAGCTGTGTTGCCTTCATTACGGAGGAATGGAAGGTTTCCAGGCTGAAGGCGACTGTGATTTTGTCGGTTCCGATGGCGTTTCTCAGCGCGGGATATTCCCTTTCCCAGCTGGAGTCGAGGAATATCAACCTGCCCTGGTTCGACTTTTCGAAAGGGATCCAGATGCTGCCGATGAATGCGGTGATGGAGAAGTTCACTGATAATCTGATGATCCCCGTGGGTTCACTCTGTTTCTGTATTTTTGCAGGCTGGATTTGGGGAAAAGGGAAGGCGTCGGAGGAAATCAGCTCCGGGGGCCGGTACCCGTTCCGTCTCAGAAGGGCCTGGGAGTTTATCGTGCGTTTTGTCGCGCCTGCCGTTATCGTGCTGATTTTGTATTTTACTGTTGGAAAGGGCCAGGGCCTTTCATAATTCAAATATTGCAGCGACAGCGCCTGCTGCCGGTCTTTAGGAGGAAAGAATGATTAAAAACATTGTATTTGATATGGGACGCGTCCTGCTGGACTATGATGCGGTCAGGGTCTGCTGGCAGTATACGGACAGCAGCGAGGATGTGGAGCTGATGAGCAGGGAACTGTTTTTTGCCGAAGAATGGGTGCTTCTGGATCGGGGAACCATCACGGAGGAAGAGGCATTAAGACGCGTGCAGAAGAGACTGCCGGACGAGAGAACGAGGGAGATGGCCCGATTATGTCTGGCCCACTGGCATGAGTTTAATATAGAACCGAAGCCGGGAATGAGGGAGCTTGTAATGCAGATAAAAGAAGCCGGATGTGCCGTCTATCTCTGTTCCAATGCGTCCCACAGACTGCGTGTGTTTGAAAAGGAAATACCCGGCATCGAATATTTTGACGGAGTTCTTGTCTCGGCGGAAGAGAAGATGCTGAAACCGGAGCCGGAGATATTCCGGCGTTTGTTTGAGAAGTTCTCGATACTTCCGGAGGAATCATTTTTTATCGACGATATACAGGCTAATATTGACGGGGCAGCGGCCTGCGGCATGAAAGGATACTGCTTTGCGGACGGAGATGTGGAAAAACTCAGGGAATACCTGTTTTCACAGGTGATAAATAAGCAGGTGAGGACGAGCCCTCCTCCCGTCAATTAAATTCCAATATCTTAGCCCCCAGAGCCCCGGCATCGTTCCGGTCATGGGTGGACATCAGGACAGGACGTCCGTCTGTTTTCTCAAGAAGATAGCGGATGACCCTGTCCTTTGTCTTTTCATCCAGGCCGGTAAACGGCTCATCGAAAATGAACATATCACAGGGAGCCAGCAGGGCGCGCAGCAGGGCGCAGCGCCGCTTCATCCCTCCGCTTAAAGTAGAGACCGGACGGATGATCGCTTCCTCGGGGAGAAGTCTTGCAAGCTCCCTGAAAAGCGACGGCCTGTCGGGACGGCCCGGCAGGGCCAGGGCCACATTTTCCAGCGGGGAAAACTCCGGGATCAGCCTGTCTTCCTGAAATACGGCGGAAAACCGGATTTGTTCCGGCGCAGGGCAGATTGTGCCGGAATCCGGTTTCTCCAGGCCCATAATCAGACGGAACAAGGTGGTTTTTCCGGTTCCGGACGGGGCCATCAGGCAGCAGATATCCGGGGATGCAATTTTCATGCTGACGCCTGAGAGGACCGGCAGGGAGCCATATGATTTATAAATATTGTCGAGTATCAGTTCCATGATAACCTCCGTATCAATTCTGCATATTTTCCTTTTTTGTCCGCCTGCATCCTGTCCCGGCGTGATTTTTTTTACCGAGGGAGCCTAGGAAAAACAGAAAAAGATTTTCAATTAAAAATGTGACTGCGATGATTACCAGGGTCCACGAAAAAAGGCCGGCCGTGTCGAGATAAATCTTAGCCATATAAAGCTGCTCCCCGATGGAGTGGCTGGGAACTCCGATTACCTCTGCGGCTACTCCGGATTTAAAGCTCATCCCGAGAGCCGTCCTGACGCTGGTCATCAGGTAGGGCAGTAATGCAGGAAAATAGACCGCTTTCACTTTCCGCGGGAAGGAGAAGCGGAATACGAATGCCATCTCCAGCAGTTTTTCATCAGTGCTTTTGAGGCCTGACAAAGTTGCGGTATAGCTCATCGGGAGTACAATTGTAAACGCGATAAATACCGACAGGTTCTCCGAGCCGGTCCAGATTAAAGCCAGGATAACAAAGGAGGCTACGGGGATGGATTTGGCAAGCAGCATTACCGGGGCCAGAAGCTCATCCAGGAAGGAAAAACGGAAAGCCAGGCAGCCGGTCATGATTCCGCAGAAAAAAGCGCTCAGAAATCCAATGAAGATGCGGAATGAAGACAGGCCGATGGTTTTCCAGAATTCCGGCGTGGTAATTTGTGCCGTCAGTGAAGCCAGAACATCGGCCGGCCCCACAAATATAATTGAGTTATTGATGGAGGAAGACAGAATCTGCCACAAAATCAGCCAGAACAGAAAAATCCCGGTCTTTTTTAATAGATTGCCGTTATTATGTTTTTCAGCCGTATTTAAATGCTTCAGATTATTCATATTCCTGTCTCCGGATCGAGGTCATATGCCCCGTAGTTGTTATTTGTAACGGTTCATTTGTTTAAACGGTTACCGTTATGTTACTTTTCACACCTTTGCCAAAAAGCGGCAATGCTGTGAAAAATAACACGCTTCGCGATGCGCAGAAACGGAAAAAACGTCGTTTCGCGCCGTGAAACTCGGGATTTTCGTGCAAAATACGCACGAAAACACCTCGCGGGACATTACCGTGTGAAAAGTAACACTGCTATTTCTCGATATAATAAAAATTGTCGGCCGGCAGTTTTCCGCCGACGGATTTCGGATCCTGTTCAAATAAGACATTCAGATAACCGGACAGAGCCGCTTTCATTTCCTCACCTTCGATAAAAGTAATGTTACAGTAGGGGAGCGCTTTCTGGGCTATCGGGGCCTTCTCGATAATCCCTGCCTGTACAATCTGTTCGGCGGTCGTCTTGGGATCGGAGACAGCGGCTTTTGCGGAAACTTTGTGGTCTGAGAGGAAGACTTTCACGGCTTCTTCATTATTTTTCAGGAATTCATTAGTGACGACGGTAACACCGGTTACAAGGCGGCTGCCTTCTGCTCCCTGTACCTTATCCCACTCGGCAGTCAGATCCAGTACGATTTTCAGCGTCTCGTTCTGGGCGCAGGCCACAGTCACAAAGGGCTGCGGAAGAAGTCCGATGGAATCCGGCTTCTCCTTAAGGATTGCAGCCACCTCGGCAGCTTCGGATTTATATTCCAGTTTTACGTCCTGTTCCGATAAGCCATTTGCTTTTAACAGGTATTGAATCACATAATCGGGGGTTGTACCCTTGCCTGTCAGATAGACTGTCCTGCCTTTTAAATCAGCGACTGATTTGATGGAATCATCGGCAGAAACAATGTAGAGTACACCCAGGGTGTTAATGTCGATGACGGAGATTCCTCCTTCCGTCTTGTTATACAGCACGCTTGCCACGTTCGCAGGGACCAGGGCGATATCCAGTTTGCCGGAGGCAATGGAAGCGACCAGCTCGTCGGCGGCAGTCACCATCCGGAAGTCATACTGGTTGGCGGAAGTATCGGAGTTCATCAGGGAAACAAGGCCCATGGATGTCGGCCCTTTCAGGGAACCTACACGGACAGCGCCTTCGGAGTTATTCTCAGCGCCGTCTGAAGCGCTTTCGGAAGAAACGTCTTCGGAAGCTGTTTCCTCAGCAGACGCCGAAGCGTCAGCGCTTTCCGATGATTCGGCCTGTACGGACGGTGCGCTGCCGGCGGCCGGAGTCTCTGCGGTCTTGCTGCCGGATGCACAGCCAGTAAGGGATACGGCGGTCATGGCGAATGCCATGAGAATGGGTAATAATTTTTTCATAATTGTCTCAATCCTCTCTTTTTGTGGTATTGAAAAGCAGTGATATCGCAGCCCACACCGAGGAAACGGATGAGAAACAGCCGGTAATGAGTACCGGAAATTACAGCACTCTGAAAGAGGGTGCCATAAACTCATGCTTCCTCCTCAGCATAGGAAGCCAATCCCTTGACAGACGGCCGGATGCTTCAGAGTGAGCGCGAACTAACCTTACTATACAGGATCGGCCGGAAAAAAACAAGAGGCGTCCGGTGCAAATAAAAAGTTAAAAATTGACTGAAATCTATGCGGATTTACTATGTTTTATATGAAAATATACCATTAGAATTTCCGTACGCCACCCCTTATAGTATCGGCATAAAGGCCGCTGGTACAGACGACTGTAAAATAAGTTTGAAATGGAATCAGGAGGAAAATTATGAAAAAATGGAGCAGTATGATGGGAGCCGTGCTTGCGGCGGCAATGGCAGCGTCTCTGACGGCCTGCAGCGGCATGGAAACAGGGGCAGGGCAGGAGATAAAGGGAGCGCCGGGATTTGAGGGGCTTGAGCCGGTTGAGCTGATTGGAGCCGACGCCAATGATTTCTTTGATGAAGTCCTGGCTCCTGACAGTGTAAAGCAGCTTTATCAGGATATCGATCAGTCGGTGGACGGACTCGGAACAACCTGCAGGAGAGCCTGGAAACAGCGGCAAAATAAATCAGACGGGAAAAATTACAGAAAAGGGAGTATTGTCAAATGGCCGATTAGATATCGGATCATGGCAATACCCCTTTTTTGTCTCATATGAAAATCTTCCAATCAGATAAAAGCCCTCCTGGCCGGATTGTAAAGAAAATGTTAAATGTATTGGAAATCTGTATAAAATCGTGGAAAACCCAGGGAATGCCTTAAAAAAAATACAAGAAAACATAACGCAAAGGATTGATAATAATATCACAATATGAGATAATAAGTACAGCCGGAAGGCGGCAGAAAACGACTTTGTTCTCACTGCTGGGGAAGGGGTCACGCGCAGCCGACGGAAGAGAATCAAAAAGGGTGAAAGCCCTGGTAATAAATAGTTGCTGAACACAAAACTGCGCTTTATGCAGGGCTGTGAACCGTAACAGTAAATAGAATGGATGAGAAGAATTCAGGGAGGTTTAAGTAATGAGAGTATCGATCTGTATTGGCAGTGCCTGTCATCTGAAAGGCTCCAGAGAAGTGATTAAGAAGCTTCAGCAGCTTGTCACAGACAACAAGCTGGACGGCAAGGTGGATTTAAACGGAGATTTCTGTTCCGGCAATTGCCTGAAGGGAGTCTGCGTAACGGTGGACGGGGAACTGTATTCCGTAAAGCCGGAAACGACGGAAGAATTTTTTGAAAAAGAGATTTTAGGACGGCTTAAACAATAACCTGCATGCCCCGCGCACAGGTCACCGCCATCAATAAGAGGGAGAATGCGATGCCGATAATAGATTTCAAAGCCGCGATGTGCAAGCATTGTTATAAGTGCGTCCGCGACTGTGAAGTAAAATCGATCATGATTCGTGACGGCCACGCTTATATTATGCCGAACCGCTGCATTCTGTGCGGCCAGTGCCTGATTAGCTGCCCGCAGTCTGCAAAAAAGATGTCCAGCGAGCTGGAAAAAGTAAAATCATTTATAAAAGAGGGCAGGCCGGTTATCCTGTCACTTTCCTCGGCTTATATCGGGCTGTTTCAATATAAAACGAGGGGGCAGGTGAAAGATGCCCTTTTGAAGCTGGGTTTCACGGATGTACGTGATACGGCGGAAGCGGCTGCGATGGCGACCGGCGAGTATGTGAAGCTTTTGGAAAAGGGCGATATGAAGAACATCATCACCACGGCCTGTCCGAGCATCGTGAGTCTGATAGAGATTCATTATCCGGAACTCATTGACTATCTGGCTCCGGTGCTGATCCCTTCCGGAATCCATGCCAGGATGCTGGGGGAGGAGTACGGGGAGGAGGCGAGAATTGTCTTCGCCGGGCCCTGTATCGCCGAGAAAGAGAAAATGAGGGCGGTCAGCCCCGACGCGGTCCTGACGTTTGAAGAGCTGAAGGGATGGCTTGAGGAAGAAGAAATTAAAATAGACGAATGCGAAGACGCGGATTTTGACGAGCGCCATCTCGGCGCGAACCTGCGGTATCCGGTCAGCGGAGGGCTGCTGACTTCGGTGGAGACGACAAAGACAAAGCCGGACAGGTACCGTAAATTTTATGTCAGCGGCGTCAAGGACTGCCTGGACGTCTGTGAGGCTATGATGACCGGCGAAGTGAAGGGCTGTTTTATTGAGATGAACGCCTGCCACGGAGGCTGCATCAACGGCCCTGCTACCGCGGCTACGGTATCCAGTTTTAAGGTTAAGCTGGATTTGGAGGCGACGCTTCCCAGAGAACCTGCGGAGCTGTCGGCTCTGAGCGAGAAGGCCAGGGCTGTTTCCATCGGCCGTACCTTTAAAAACCGTGCCCGGAAAGAGATTATGCCTACGGAGGAAGAGATCCGTGAGATTTTAATAAAAACGGGCAAAACCAGGCCGGAACAGGAATTAAACTGCGGAGCCTGCGGCTATCCGACCTGCCGCGAAAAAGCGATTGCCGTCTGCCAGAAGAAGGCGGAGCTTAATATGTGCATCCCCTACCTTTTTGACAGGGCAAGATCGATGTCCCATCTGGTTATGGAGACCTCGCCGAATATCATTATGGTGATTGACGAAGATTTGAAGATCCTGGAATGCTCCGCGGCCACGGAAAAATATTTTGGTATAAAACGCAAGGAGATGAAGGGACGCCTGCTGGGAGAATTCATCGATACGGAAGATGTAAAAGAGGTATTCAGGACGCATACCAATATCCACAGCAGAAAAGTGCTTTATCCGGACCTGAAGCTTGCCACCCTGCAGAATATTGCCTATATTTCCAAAGGTAATCTGGTAATCGCCACGCTTATCGATGTGACGAGGGAGGAGAAGCTGGAACAGCAGGAGTATGAAAAGAGAAAAGCCACAATTGAACTTGCCCAGAAAGTAATTTTTAAGCAGATGATGGTGGCCCAGGAAATAGCGGGGCTTCTGGGAGAGACAACGGCAGAAACAAAAACGACACTTACAAAACTTTGTTCTTTGATTGATGACGGGAACGAAAGTGAGGTCCGATAATGGGAATTACCGTAGATGTCACTTATAAGAGTCTGAATAAATATTCCGAAATCCTCTGCGGAGATACGGTGGAGCTTTTAAAAACGGAGGATTCCGATGTAATGATCCTGGCGGACGGAATGGGGAGCGGGGTAAAAGCCAACATCCTCTCCACCCTGACTGCCAAAATTCTCGGTACGATGTTTTTAAACGGCGCCACTTTGGAAGAGTGCGTCGAAACCATCATGCAGACGCTGCCCATCTGTCAGATCCGGCAGGTGGCCTACGCCACATTTTCCATCCTCCAGGTATTTAATAACGGAGAGGCTTACCTGGTGGAATATGATAATCCCCGCTGTATTTTTATCCGGGACGGGGAAGTAATCAAGATCCCCAGGAACACAAGGGTAGTTCAGGATAAAGAGATTAATGAGTTCCGTTTTACCGTAAAAAAGGGAGATGCGCTGATTCTTCTTAGCGACGGCACGATCCACGCCGGTGTGGGCAAATCCATGACCTTTGGATGGCCCTGGAAGGATATTGCGGAATTTGTGGTAAGACAAAGGGAGCATGCCATCTCTTCGATTCGTCTCGCGGCGGCTGTCTGCGAAGAATGCGATAAGCTCTATGAGGGAAAACCGGGAGATGACACGACGGTAGCCGTGATGCAGATTATTGACAGAAGACCGGTGCATCTGATGACGGGGCCGCCCGTGGACCGGGATGACGATGAGAGGATTATCTCGGAGTTTATGAAAGATGAGACGGCTTCCCGCATCGTCTCCGGAGGAACCAGTGCAACGATTCTTTCTAGAGAGCTGGGAAGGCCGCTGAAGGTTTCAATGGATTATACGGACCCGGAGATCCCGCCCATCGCTTATATGGATGGAATTGAGCTGGTAACGGAGGGAGTCCTGACTCTCAGCCGTGTTGTTGACATACTGAACCGGTTTGTAGAAAAAAAAGATTTGAGCTATGACTTTTTCAAAGAGCTGGACAAAAATAACGGAGCGTCCATGCTTGCGAAAATTCTGATAGAGGACTGTACGGAGCTGAACCTGTATGTGGGGAAAGCCATTAACAGCGCTTACCAGAATCCGGGACTCCCCTTTGATCTGGGAATCCGGCAGAATCTGGTGAGGCAGCTTAAGACGGCAGTCGAAAAAATGGGAAAACGAGTTACGGTTACGTACTATTAGGGCGGGATACTACCTGTGAACAGTAACAGGAGCGGTAACATCCCGCGGAATAAACCTACTTAACAGTTACAAGGAGGATATATAAAATGGTAACAAATGACGCAACAATACTGAAGTTAAAGCATGATGTACTTTACGAGGTAGCGAAGCTGGCATGGGAGGATCAGCTGGTGGATGATAAAAGGGACGAACTTCCGGGCAAAATGATTCCCGGACCGCAGGCCCATTACCGCTGCTGTATTTATAAAGAGAGAGAAGTAATCAGACAGAGGGTCCGTCTTGCGGAAGGCAAGTGCCCTACGGGAAGAAACACGAATAATGTGGTCCAGGTTATCAATGCGGCCTGTGAGGAGTGCCCGATTGCCTCCTATACGGTTACGGACAACTGCCGTAAATGTATGGGCAAGGCGTGCCAGAGCTCCTGTCCCTTCGGAGCCATTACGATGGGCAATAATAAGGCGTTTATTGACCCGGACAAATGCCGTGAATGCGGTAAATGTGCGACAGCCTGCCCGTACAATGCCATCGCTCATCTGGAACGACCCTGTAAAAAGGTGTGTCCGGTGGACGCCATCACTTACGACGAGTACGGTATCTGCGTGATAGACGAGAAGAAATGCATCCAGTGCGGTGCGTGTATCCACAGCTGTCCGTTTGGAGCAATCGGTTCCAAGACCTTCATGGTAGATGTAATCCGCCTGATTAATGCGGGAAAGAAAGTAGTAGCCATGCTGGCCCCGGCCACAGAAGGCCAGTTCGGGCCGGATATTACCTTTGACAGCTGGAGAACCGCCCTCAAGAAGGTTGGGTTTGCCGATATGGTGGAGGTTGGCCTGGGCGGAGATATGACGGCGGCCGCGGAGGCTGAGGAGTGGGCGGAGGCCTATAAAGAGGGTAAGAAGATGACCACTTCCTGCTGTCCGGCATTCGTCAATATGATTAAACAGCATTATCCGGAGCTGATCGACAATATGTCCACCACCGTATCCCCGATGTGCGGCGTCTCAAGGATGCTGAAAGCGGAGGATCCGGAGATCGTCACCGTATTCATCGGCCCGTGTATTGCCAAGAAGAGTGAGACTTTGGATCTGAATATCCAGGGAAATGCCGACTATGCAATGACCTACGGTGAAATACGCGCCATGCTCCGCGCCAAAGGCGTAGTTCTGGAGCCGGAGGAGAATAAAAAACAGCAGGCCAGCGTATTTGGAAAGCGCTTTGCCAACGGCGGAGGCGTAACGGCCGCTGTTCTGGAATGCCTGAAAGAGACGAATGAAAATGCCGATATCAAGGTGGTGAAATGTAATGGAGCCGCAGAGTGCAAGAAAGCGCTGCTGCTTCTGAAGATGGGCAGACTTCCGGAGGACTTCGTGGAGGGAATGGCCTGCGTCGGAGGCTGTGTCGGCGGCCCGAGCAGTCATAAGAGTGAGATGGAAGCGAAGAAATCAAGGGATAAGCTGATTGCCGAGGCCGATGCCAGACAGGTGCATGAGAATCTGAAACAGTATAAGATGGATTCCTTCTCAATGCACAGACATTAATCGCAGCCGGATTTGGATATGGAACACGGCGCCTGCGGTACCTGGCGCGGACGGCTGAGAAAGAAAAGAACAGATAGGGAAAGAAAAATAAAGGAGCGCCTGTCGTGGTTTAGCCAATCACGACAGGCGCTTTTTGCGTCGGATAAAGCATTCTCTTTTTACTTGACACATACTATAAATTACAGTATTATGGGTAATGACACTGACAATACTATAAAATATAGTGATATATACTATAGTATACAATTCGAATGAAAGAAAGGAGTGTTATCATGAATGAGGGTAACAGAAGAATGGAGCTTCTGGGGAGTGCGCCTATCCCCAAAGCTCTTTTAGCAATGGGGCTGCCTGCCATGATTGGAATGATGATCAATGCATTATACAATCTGGTGGACGCCTATTTTGTCGGAGGTCTGGGAACCAGCCAGATGGGGGCAATCTCTGTGGCATTTCCGCTTGGGCAGATAGTGGTAGGACTGGGACTGCTGTTCGGGAACGGCGCGGCCTCCTATATTTCCAGGCTGCTGGGCTATGGTGAAAAAGAAACTGCGAACAAGGCTGCAAGCACAGCGCTGTACGGCAGTCTGCTTGCCGGTGCGGTAATGATTGTCTGCGCCCTGCTTTTTCTGGAGCCGGTTTTGATACTTCTGGGCGCGACGGAGAGCATATTGCCCTATGCTTTGGCCTATGCGGGAATTTATACGGCCTCATCCATATTCAATGTCTTTAATGTCACAATGAACAGTATTGTGACAAGCGAGGGAGCGGCCAGAACCACGATGTGTGCGTTGATGGCAGGCGCGGTACTGAATATAGTCCTGGATCCGGTATTTATCTATGTTCTGGGACTGGGGGTTACAGGAGCGGCAACCGCCACCGCAATTTCCCAGGCGGTGTCTGCGCTTGTGTATTTACGTTACGTATTACGGAGAGAAAGTGTCTTTACCTTCCGCGTTCAAGACTGCTGTTTTACAGGGAAAATCATATCGGAAATTATGAAAGTCGGCATTCCCACCCTGGTATTCCAGCTTCTGACAGGTCTGTCCATAACACTCATCAATTTGCAGGCTAAAGAATATGGTGATTCAGTCATTGCCGGACTGGGAGCCGTAACAAGAATCACCGCTATGGGCAGTCTGATGGTATTTGGATTTATCAAAGGATTTCAGCCAATTGCCGGATTTAATTACGGCGCTGAAAAATATGACAGGCTGTGTGAAGCGGTCAGAACCGCGATTATATGGTCGACCGTATTCTGCGCGGTCTATGGACTGACCTTAGCCCTGTTTTCAACAGCCATTATATCAGGCTTTACGAAAGGAGACGGGGAAATGATCCGCGCCGGCCGGAAAGCCCTGGCGGCAAACGGCTGTACGTTCCTGCTCTTTGGCTTTTATACCGTCTATTCCTCCCTTTTTCTTGCGCTTGGCAAAGCAAGGGAAGGCTTTATCCTGGGAGCGTGCAGACAGGGAATCTGCTTTGTGCCAGTGATTTGGCTTCTGCCGTCATTTATCGGGATGGATGGGATTCTTTTCGCCCAGCCTGTTTCCGACGTTATCTCTGCCGCTGCTGCCGTTATTATGGCGGTCCGCCTGCACAGAGAGCTTGCCCATATTAAAATTCCTTGTTCTTGTAGATCCGCAGCGAGATAAAATAGGAAATCAACAAAAGCAGCGGTGAAACAGATAAAGCTGCCGTTCCGACAAGGCCGGATCGCAGGTTAATCCCTGCGGTCCACGGAGCGAGTAATACTGCGACAATCAGCATGAAAATCCCGGCAAAAAAGGCGGATATCAGGATTATCAATTCATTTTTTTCTGTGCCGATTTTCAGCATGACAGGAAACATTATCGCGGCCACTGTAATGGATTGTGTCAGACCGTACTGATACCCCCAAATCAACGAAGTTGTGTTCAATGACGGTACAGTTACAACCGTAATCAGACCGGTAAGGAGGCTGACGGCAAATCCGAAAAATATCAGGATACAGAATGAAATATATTTTGCCAGAATCACTGATTTAACGTTCACCGGCAGCGTCAGTTCAAAGCGGTTCCAGTTTGAGATTTCATCGGCCTGGAGCGACGTGCCCACATTAGCGATAAAGATAAATATCTGAACGGCCGTAATCATGGATAAAACAACGGGTTCCCTGGTTATCAGCGGAGTCAATATTAAAAAGCCGGCCATCAAAAAAGCGAGTTTGATATTATTTTCCATTGAGTAAAACGTATTCCTGATAAGCCCTTTCATCTATGTCTCTCCTTTCACATAAAGCAGCATTATTTCGTCTATTGTTACAGGGACGATCATGGCTTTGGGGTACTTTTTCTCGGCTTTCTTTCTGTCACCGACCAGAATCTGCCATTCATAGTCCATTTTCCGGTAAGCGATAATATCCTGCTTTTCAATCCGGCCAAATTGGGCCAGGCCGCATTTTATAATTCCATAGTCTGCGAGTAATTCATCCTTTGATTTAAAAAAGACGAGTTTTCCGGCATGAATAAAAATAATATAGTCGGCTATTTTTTCCAGATCGCTTGTAATGTGGGAGGAGAGCAGAATGGAGTTTTCTTCCTCCTGGACAAAAGTTAAAAATAAATCCAGGATGTCGTCCCTTGTAACCGGGTCAAGTCCGCTTGTGGCCTCATCTAATATTAAAAGCCGGGGATGATGGGAAACGGCGGCAATAATGGACAGCTTCATCTTCATGCCTCTGGAAAAGGTCTTGATTTTCTTATCACGCGGTAAATTCATTTTCTCGAGAAGCGAAAAATACAGAGCTTCATCCCATGTATGATAAATATCTTTTAAAACCTTATGAAGCATTTTCGGTGAAAGCTCCCCGGAAAAATTGCTGTTGTCAAACACTACGCCAATCAGTTCACGGTCAGCGGCCGTCATCTCGTAATCATGCCTGCCTAATATCGATATATCACCGGAATCCTTTTTTATAAGCCCCAACACCGCATTGATGGTTGTACTCTTACCGGCGCCATTTTCACCGACTAATCCTACGATTGTGCCCTTTGGAACCTGAAAGGAAATGTTCTGTAAAGTAAAGCTGCTGTAGGTTTTACTTAATCCTTTGACAGTTAAAGCATCCATGGTCAGTCCTCCTCGTATAAAAGCGTTAAAAGTCTCGTTAATTTATCCAGCTTGATACCGCTGCAACGGGCGATTTCGATGGCTTCGGAAAAGTGTTCCTCGATTTTCTTCTGCTGTTCTTCCAGATAAAAGTCTTGATTCTGTGCCGAAACAAAACAGCCTTTTCCGGCCGTTGTCTCAATAAATCCGTCTGTCTGGAGAGAATCGTATGCTTTCTGTACTGTCAGAACGCTGATATGAAGCGATTTTGCCATTGAACGGATTGACGGAATGGCATCTCCCGGTTTTAGTTCTCCGTTTATGATTAAGGCTTTTATCTGATCGGAAATCTGTTCATAGATGGGTTTGCTTGCATGATTATTAATAAATAGTTCCACAAAAAACCTCCGCTGTACTATACTGTATTACTATTACAAGTACACTATAATACATATAGAGAACAGTGTCAATAGAAAAATTAAGCAGGCGAGGATGCCGCCGGTACGGCCAGTGGACGGGGCGGTGAGGTGGTTTCATGAGTCTTTCGTCCCGGGGAAGATTGCCGTGAGTTGGAGCTGCGCAGACTATATATTCCCCTCCGCCCCAAGGATAGGTTTTCTCCGGGACGAAAGATTCAGCCACTCCCCTCACCACACCGGACATGGCCCGTTCCGGACGCGTCCTCCCAATCTCAGTTAAATCTAAAAACAGATCTTGCAAAAGAGAAGGATTTGTGTTAGATTAAAATCATCCTCAAATCGGAGGAGACTTGCAGATATCAATTTCGTTATCGGTTTTATTCTTTTATCTGTTCTAAGGCGGGCCAAGGCCTTCCATGAATCAATCGATGCCGAATTTCCGGCAGTATTTCATTTAATATTCCATTTTGCAATTTATTATTATCTTTTTGCTTTTGTGCTTAATTTGTACTATTTTTTTCATATTCTGAATTTCTGTTTGTTAGTCATGCTTAGTATCTAAATCCGCTACATCTAAACCCGAATCTGCAGAGTTTCAAAACATTAGTAACAGTTCAGACTGCATGAACTGTTACTAATATTAATCATGCCGTATCATACCAGTGTGATTTTGTTTGCCAAAAAATAAAAACAGGAGGAAATTATGACAAAACCTAAAACAATGAAATGGAAAAAAGGAAGATTAGGGAAGTCAAAGGAGGGAAGTCGTGAAGCGTTTTAATACAGGACTTTTACTTGCCGCCGCCGTGCTGATAATCTGCCACGGCTTCCCTTCCTATGGCAAAGAAGAAAAGGAGGGATTTATTGAATATACGGTATCTTTTGTAGATGCCGCAGACCATGATAACAGGATTTTTAATTCGCAGCAGGGGCAGGCTCCGGAAGGAACTGCAATCCATGTTTCTTTTCCGGAGCAGATTATTGGGGCCGACGGACATATCTGGAGGGCGGAGGCAGACAGTCCCCAGGAATTTCTCCTCTATCAGGCAGGCCGCCATAAGTACTACGTCGAATACCGGCAGGGTGAGAAGATAGCGGCGCCGGAAGATCCGGATCGGGAAGGCCGGGAAAGGCTCGCCCGGTGGCTCGAGCGGGCGTGGAAGGCAGACTGCCTTATTACGGGACAGGGAGAGGAGGAAGGCAGCGGCGTTCATTTGATGGTAGAGAATGAATCACGCAATAACGAACGGATTAAAAATCTTGTTTCCATGATTCAGGATGCCCGGTGGCACAGTTTTTATATGATTGGAAAAAATTACGTGCCGCAGACGCTGGTAATCGGCACAAGCTTTGATGCAGAGTATTCTTCCGTCACGGAAGACAGATTTAAGGTTGGGAAGGATAGCTGCACCGTACTCCGGATTTCCGTTCGCCGTAACTGGAATGCGGAAAACTGTACCCATAACTGGGAGCTTATCATTGCAGGGGAGAATGACTGTCTGAAAAATGGACAGGAGACCTACTGCTGTAAGAAATGCAGAACGGAGGAGACAGTAATCCTCCCCGCATCAGGCCATTATGATTCGGACGGAGATTCTCTCTGTGACCGCTGCAAAAAACGGGCGTTCCCCGCACAGATTGGAGACAGAATCAGAACTGTCCTCCAAACGGAGAGTGGGGAAAAAGAGCTTGTCTTCCGCTGTCTTGATTTGGATTACAGAGGGTCCGGAAACATGCTCTATCTGTCGGAGGAAACGCTGGGGGAGGATATTACGGGCATTTGTTTTACGGAGTCTGACTATAACGGTTCGCCTCTCCGGGAATATTTTAATCTCGCATTTGCCAACAATATTTCTGCCGCGTCTGCCCTCCAGCCGATTGATCGGCCGGACGCAGACGGAAGGAACGATTATGCGGCACTGCTTTCAACGGATGAGTATGAAGCGTATGCAGAAATGATAGAAGCAGGGAATGCCTGCCTTCTTCGGACTGTGTCAGGAGGCGCTGTTTACGCCGTGGATCCGGAGGGAGGTCTGTGCCTTGTTCCGGCAGCGGAAAGCAGGGCGTATGGTGTCCGCCCGTTCATATTGTTGAAAAGTCCGGAGACAGGGGAGAAAGCTGAGCTGTCAAACTGGAAAACGGGGGATATCCAGATGCGGCAGATAGGGCAGAAGCTGTACCGTTTCCGCTGTGTGGATGAAGATTACAGTGATAATCTGGATGGCCGCCGAAGCGCCGCCCTGTTTCTCTGTGACAGTGTGATCCGTGCCGATACCTGCAGCAGCATGGCAATAAAAGAGATTTCTTTCGGGCCTGATAATAATTATAAGTCCTCCCGGATACGGGAATGGCTGGCGCAAAACAGCGTGAACAGCAGCTTTAATTTAGAACCGGTTTTGATTGGAATTAATACGGCCTATACAGGGGGGACGGCGGCAGGAACCATGGAGCAGCTGGACGGCAGCCTGCTGGCGCCGCATGATATCGGTTTTCAGTTGATGCAGGATCGTTTGTTCTGCCTTTCTGTGGAGGAAGCGCTCCGGTACAGGAAGGAACTGTGGCGGTTCGGTTCACAGCAGAATAATCCGGCAGTTCAGATAAGCCCCTATTCACAGGGATATTATCTTCGGACGCCCTATTACGCAGAGGATCATGAAGGGAGATTTTATTACTCCGATCATGTATACGCCGTCGATTTAGTCAACGGAAATATTCATCCGGTACCGGCAGGGAGCCAGACATACGGACTCCGTCCCGCCTTTGCGGTGCCGCAGGCAGAATAGGGAGTACCGTGTTTCTATTCGCAGAACCGTAATATATAGAGACAGCGGGGACGAGAAATCAAGGAAGACAACAAGGGCGGCTCTTAAAAAAAGCTCTTTTGAGAATGAAAGCGAGGAGGATACGATGAAGAAAAGAAATCAGGGCATACTCAGGCAGGGGAAAGGGCTGACATCGGCAGTCCTGATAACCATCATGCTTTTAACCGGTTCTCTCCATGGGTTGGCAGCGACAAATGGGTTTACCTTTGAGGACTGGGATACCGTGTACAGCCGGGAATTTGATGGAAGGCGCAAGGAGAACCGCATGACAACTCCGGGAGAGGCAGAGCCGGAAAGGCTAGCAGCGGCATCCGGAAGTGAGATCCCTGCAACAAGTTCCATGGCGCTGTCGGCGGTGGGAAAAAGTTCGCTGGGAGATATCTGGGATAACTGGAACGGGGATTTTTCATTTTTAGACGGAACAGCCGGGGACGGTTCGGAAAAAAAACCGTATCAGATTAAAAATAAAAATCAGCTAATGGGCCTTGCCCAGCTTGCCGCAATGGGAATGCGGGTACAGCCGGGGGAGGGAAACGAAGAAATTATCGGCTCTTATGACGGTAAGCATTTCAGGTTGATGAGCAATATTGATTTGGGAGGAATGGAGTGGAATCCGATTGGATATTTCAGGGATTCCTCTGAGTTTTCCGGCGAGATTACAAATAAATTTTTCGGCAGTTTTGATGGAAACGGCAAAACTATTTCCAATTTCAGACTAAACCGAACTTCCTGGAACAAGGTTGGGTTCTTTGGGGCAATTGAAGATGCTGCGGTTAAAAATCTGACCCTGAAGCCCGGAAAAACAGTATGCGGCCAAAAAGAGGTTGCCATTCTGGCCGGCAGCGCAGTAAATTCAAAAATCACAGGCTGTACCGTATCCGGCAGCGTATCGGCATCCGGAACATCTGGCGGAATTACGGCTGTAATTGAGGGGAGCGATCCGTCCCTGTCGGTAATCGAAAACTGCATATCCAACGTAACAATCGATGTCAACGGAGGAATCGATACATATGTCGGCGGGATTGCCGGGAAGGCGGCTGGCAGCAGTATTGTGGACTGCCGGGTTGAGACGGGGGATAACAGTACCTCCCGGATACAGGGCCGTAATGCAACGGTTGGAGGAATTGCCGGATTCCAGAATGCCTCTGATATTTATAACAGCTATGTATCCGGTACGATTGGCGGAAGCGGCTCCGGTATTGTCGGAGGAATTACGGGAAAGTATGCGTCAGGACGAATGAAGGTGGCACGCTTTGAGGGAATAATCGGCCAGTCGGGAACCGGAGCGGCCGGGCACAGGGGAACCTTTATAGGACATAGGGAGGCGGGGGATTATTTCCGCTATGGCGCGGATGTTGGATTTTTGTTTGCCGACATGGAGAGCAAAATTGCTTTTAACATATGTGGAAGCGGAATTCCGGATGACAATGAATATACGTATTCTGCAAATATTGGGTATTCCCATCCGGGCGATCCTTTCTATACCCTCGTACAGGGCGGAGTATCGAAAAATATATCGGATCAGTACTATTATGAGGTTCTGGAAAAAGGAATTTTATCGATTATTGATGAAGATCACGGCGGTGCCGGTGCAGATGAAGCCGGGTATTCAATCGACCATTTTGCCCCCAACGATGCAGGCCGCCCGACCAGAGGGTATTTAATTACGATTCCCCAGATAGATACAATATCATCAGGAACCTATTATTACGATGTGGCGATGCTGGAGGCGCGCGGAGACGGAAGTTATTACCGTGCGGTTAATAAGGGAAAAAGGGGGGCTGTTGCGCCGGGAAAGAGTGTCACGGTAACGACATCACCGAATAATACGGAAGAAGCTAAATTTCAGATGGACGGGGTTCCGACCTATACGGCAGTAGGAGGGGAGAAAGAGACAACTTATAGAAACGGCGGCGAATACACCTTCACCATGCCGGAGGAAAACACGGAGGTGAAAGCCGTGTATAAAAAAGTTGCGGCAAGGGTATCGGTTGTTCCTTCAAATTTTAATATCAGCGTTATACAGGAACGCACAGGCAATAGGAAAAATCCTGTGAAGACGACAAAGGTTCTGGATCACAACGGAAAGCTGATTGCCTCCTACATCAACGGAGCGCTTCAGCAGGGAACACAAATTCAGCCTGTCTTCATTCAGGCTGTTGTTGATACAAACAATGATGTGGCGGACAATTCTGTCAAATGGTCCGTGGATGATCCGGACCTGATTATACTTGCGGCAAATGACGATGAAGACAGGGAAGGGTTCACGAAAAAAAGTGCTTCTGTCTGTGTCAATCTGAATGCGTCCTTCTTTGATGATACAATCCGGAAACTGGAAAAAGAGCAGGCGGACAATGCTTACCGGTACCCGATTCCTGACACCATTTTCGGAGCCGGGCATCAGAACGGAGGCGTGGCCGTTCTGACGGCATCAACCAGACCGGCCGCCAGCTTTGAAGGAAAACCCTGTACCGGTAACTGCCGGATTAATGTCACCTTTCAGATAAAAGATAAAACTTATGTGGCAAATGAGGGGGCGGTCATTGATCAAGAGGAACTCCGGTTTACGGTGACAAGAAGACTAACGGGCGGCCGGAAGAAGCCCGAAGAAAGGATACTGGTAACACCGCCTCAAAACTTGACTGCCTCATTTTCCCCGGACTTTTTTGACAGGAAAGACATCACCTGGTCAGTGGACGATCCTGCCGTTGCTACCGTGGATGGAGAGAACCGGTCCGCCGGTGTCAGTGTCAGGAAAGATGCAAAATGGATTCAGGATATCATAGAGACAGATGACGGCATCCGGACGAATGAGCCTTATGCAGTCCTTGGAGGCTCCGGCAGCAGGGAGGCGAAGGTAACGGTTACAGCGGACGATATGCTGGGAAACCGTCAGACAGCGAATTGCAATATTGTGATCAATTTTGTGACGGAGGATCAGACGGAGGTTTATGCGGAGGGAGTAATTACAGAGCCGCAAACCATGAATTTCGAACTGGAATGTACGAAAAGCGGTAAAAGAAGCAGCCCGGTAATTTCATGGACAGGTGACGGGGAAAAAAAGATAAAAGCAGTTGTGCTTCCGGAAATGGCCTTTAATAAGGCATGCCGTTTTGAGGTCAGCGACGATTCCCTGAAGCTGGACGGCGACGGAACGGTGACGGTTAACAGAAACGCAAAATGGATTCAGGATACGGATAAGACATATCCTTACACAGCCGTTCACACTGCGATTATTACAGCTACAACAGAGGATGGAGGATTCAAGGCAATCTGCAATGCCACAATCCGATATAAACTGTCTGATCTGACATATGGAGGCTCCGGCGGCAAAGGCGGCTCCTCCGGCGGTGGAAGCGGCTCCTCCTCAGGCGTAAGCCCGGGCGGAGACATCGGCCCTGCCGGAAATGGCCCGGCTGCAGGCACCTCGGCTCCGGCCGGCAGCGTTGTCGGAACCTGGGTTAATACGGCAGACGGTTTATGGGCGTTTACAGCACACGGAAGAACGTATCACAACGAATGGGCCTATGTCCATAATCCATATGCAGGCAGAGAACAGAGCAGCACAGATTGGTTCCGCTTTGATGAAACCGGACATATGGTGAGCGGCTGGTATCCGGATACAGACGGAAATCTGTATTATCTGTGGCCGAAGTCCGATGGAACACAGGGACATATGGTGACAGGCTGGCAGTGGATTGCCGGAGCAGACGGTCTGGAACGCAGATACTATTTTAATCCGGAGCCGGATGGAACGAGAGGTGCGCTTTTGAAGAACACGACGTTACCGGATGGGAACCAGGTGAATGATAAGGGGGAATGGACGGTGGAAGGAGTGATTCAAGTCAGAGTTCCTGGTATTTCGGTATAAATAAGAATCAGGGAAAATTCTCAAAATAGAGAAGCTGCAGAGCAGTGTGGGTGTAACTCCCACTTTCCCATTTATCAACGCAGCAAAATCGATGCACATTGACAACTGAATAGAGATTACACGGTTGAATGATAGCAACAAATGATGGGCGGCTAATGGCACGGCGGCCGCCCCTAAAAACTATGGAGGAAACGATAAGGAAAATTTAAGATGAACCAGAGCGTTAAATGAAAGGCAGATAAAGTAAAAAGGAAAACATAATTGATTGTCATAGATGATAAAGCATGATAAAATAACCGTGTGTAAAAGCAAAGAAGACAGAGGATAGATTCCGATGCTCCTTCGGAAATGTACGAAGGAGGAAATGACTATGAATACATCAGAGGTATTGACATTGCTGCTGGTGATTTTCACCGCATTGACATACAGAGTGAACCATCGGAAATAGTATTTTTAATACCCTATAAAAGATAGTTGTTTTGACAGATAAGGTGAAAAGAGAAGGGGATGTTATAATGGCGAGTATTTACGAAGAAGGTTTACAATTAATAGACGAGAAATTTGGAAACGGAAAAGATAATATTATTTCCCTTGCGACCATAGCCCGAGAATCGAGTGCTGACGGAAATCCTCGTCCGGTTGTCCGTTGTGTGGATGCATATTACGAAGACTGCACCTTTTATGTTGTTACATATGGAAAATCAAACAAAATGTTACAAATAGAGCAAAATGCGGAGGTTTCAGTTGCTCTCTCCTCGGAGATGTTTACTGCTATCGGAGTAGGTAAAAACCTTGGTTGGGTACTTGAGCCCCAAAACACTGAAATAAGAAAAAAACTTCGTTCAGCTTTTGCGGACTGGTATGATATGGCGAACAACGAAAATGATGAAAATTGCTGTATTTTAGCAATTTATCTTACAAAGGGGACCTTGAATATTAACCATTGGGAAAAATTATATCACCTGGACTTTGTGAAGAAGACGGATATGAAAGATGGGGGGATTTTCTAACAAGACTCTGAATTTCAGAAATTAATAATTAATAATTGTTTCGATGTTTACCACAACAATCATATCAGCAGAAAGGGTGTATGCGGAGATTTCTCTGAAGAATTCCAATACTTAGCTAAATTCGTAGGCTTAGAATGTGAAGTATACACACCTTCATATTTACATCAGGCTTGTTTATTAAAAATTAATGGTCAATGGTTTGCAACCGACCCGACCGGTACAGATCCTTTTCTATCTAACGGGAAAACATATCCAGTGGATTATGAAACAGAAAAGAATCGGTATGCATTGGAATCGGATGCTAAACGAGAGAAGTATTTCGCAGAGAATCCGGATAGTTTAGTAACGATAATTGACTTGACAAATCAAAAAACAACAGCCGGTTTAATTACTGAAGCTGATTGGGCAAGAATTAATCCTATGGAAGCAGAACTGGATAGAAAACTATCAGCTAAGGAAATATCATATGAAGAATATGAAAAGCAAATGTGTGAGATTTTAAAGTAAATGTGGTAAAATAGCTGTAGAAAAATGTCAAGACATATGATAAATTATTAAAGGGAATAACCGTGTTACAGGGTGGTTGGCCTTCATCTTACATAGGATGGAGGTGATGCAGATGAAATTTGACTTCAAGGATTTGATGACATTTGGACTTTTCATCTTGGCATTGCTAACGTTCGTTTTTACGTTCGCTGGATAAATGCTTTAAACCATAGAAAAACCACCCTCTAAACTTTGGCGAGTTAGGGTGGATTTTCTACTCAAATATCTGGCCAACCACTTTGTGGGCGGTTATTCCTTTTGTATGTATATTATAACTCAATTGATGTTATGATTCAAGAATAAGTTTTTATTATAGAATAATTTTTAATGCCTTCAACCGGCGCTCTGAAAAGAACGTGGGTTGAAGGCATTTTTTGTTTGAGGTAATTAGGAGAAGAAAAAAGATGAAAAAAGTTAGTATGTGGAAAGAGAGAGGAAAGAGAGCAACGTCATTGTTTTTGTCAGTCATGTTGTGCCTTATGACATTTTTTCCCTACCTGTCGTCATTACAGGTGCAGGCCGCAGAAAAGGATACAGTAACATTAACCACCGCGCATGGCGATTTTGGTGGCACTCATAAGCTTTATTGTATCGACAAAGGAGGGCTTGCCATTTGGGGAATTGCTGATGATGGAGATGTATACAAGAAGCATAGGCCGTCAGAAGCAGAAGTACCTTTGTCGAAAAAAGAACAAGAGTACATATTTTGGGGAATTCTAACTCTTCAAGCATCATTAGGGGTTAAGAAAGCAAATAGTATCATTAACATAATTAATTCTAATGCTCCAGCGCAAGGAAAAATTCAAATAAGAAAGTATGTAACAGAGGAAGATTTAAAGGCGTTGATTTATAGCTTTAGCGTCCGAGATAAGTATTCATGGCTGGAATATGTTGCTGCTCATACCGAGGAGTATTTGAAGATGGGAGGACTCCTTGGTGGCAGTGGTGGTTCCACTCAAAGCGGGAAAAAAGTTCCTGATATAATTGCCGACAGCACCTCTCTTACAACCGCCTATCAAATCAACCGTTCTGATTTTACTATACACTTTGATGCGGGTGGAGCTGATGCAGATTTTATTCAAAAGGTTCCAATTGTATTCTCAAATGACAATGGTGCAACATATAAACCAGAGCCGACAGATGGATGGAGCTATACAAAGACATCAAACAGCATTACCTTTTCAAATCCAAACCCTCAACCTCCCAAAGCATTAATTAAATTTGAAGTAGAAGGAACGGAGTATGCCAGCACGGGCGGTGCTTATGTATCAGAAGAAGCTCTATTTGATGAGTGTCTACAAATATGGGAATGTATTACCTGTTCGGGAAGACATGGTGGGGGAACTCCTCCATCCACTCCACCTTGGCAACATCAACGAATGGTTTGGCTGGAAATTGATACTGTACCAATAGTGTTTTACGCTGCCCTTGCCGGCGAACCGGCTGTTAGTGCGGCTGGAGGAGGAATCACTTTCCAGGTTTTTCGCCATGAGGAAGAGTTTAAATCCACGTATAACACACAGCTTTATAAATATGATTATGAAACCGGCCAGCCGCTGGAAAATGCGAGGTTTGTCCTGTTTGAGCGGTTTGATGATAAAGGAGAAATTGACACCGAAAAAGATGGCCCGGTACATATTTACGAAGGAGGAGAACCGTACGCCAGCTATCACAAGGATAACCCTGTCATTTGGTCCGGCTTTCGGAATGTTGGTTCTGTGGTGACAGATGCAAACGGACATGCAGCACAGACAATAACCCACGGCTATCACTATGACAAGACATTCTGTGATGGTCATCCGGCTCCCACCTTTGTTCCGGTACCCGAACCGGAAATCGAGGAAGAGGAGGAATTAACGGCTTTTGCGGAGGATGACGACGAGGGCGGCGGGATTTTAAACGCCGAGGAAATTGAAGCAGCCAAAACAGTGAACCGGGAATTAGCCCAGGCATGGCTTGACTGTGTGTCAGACTGTGAAGAACAGGCCTCCGGGAATTTTGAGGGAGTACATTTCCATTGGCTGATGTCCGATGTAGACCAGGGGGAAATTACAAACATTGCAAGTTCAGGCGGAGACGAGGGCAGCACTCCGGACGGTGGAAATACAACAGAGCCGGATTCCGACACAGCATATGAAGAATCAGGCTGCTATCAGGACATGCAAGAAACATATGAGAAGTTTATATCCTTGAAATACAGTTACGCCTATACGGAGTTTCAGGCAAGGGATGGTTATATCCGGCACGATCTTCATGTTGACGATCTCCCGGTGGAAATTATTACAACCGATTCATCGGAGGCCGGTGCAAATGCATTTTTTGCCGGCGGGTACAGTAAAAAAGAAACGCTGGAAAGCGGAGCAGCCGGATATTCTAATCGAACTGCTGTAACAGAGAAAACGGAAGAAAAGAAAGAGGTCGAACCGATTCGTAAGAATGTGGCGAAGCAGCTTTTTCAGGAAGCTGCAACGACTGTCCAGGACATTGTGACGTATCTTACGCCTGAAGCTATAACAGATGAAAACGAAATTGAGTCAGCAGAAGAGCAGGAGAAAAAAACTTCCAACAGAAAATCTGCACCGTCTACCCCCGTATTTCAGTTTATTGATGAAGATGAGAAAAATGATATACAGGCAGCTACACCATCACAGGCAGCTACACCATCACAGGCAGCTACACCATCACAGGCAGCTACACCATCA